>Ga0181601_10000142_pt1 | contig 54219 bp, 40 predicted proteins | sample 041ome_8_FD_133020 | JGI IMG/M metagenome (GOLD analysis project Ga0181601, IMG submission 133020) | Coastal salt marsh microbial communities from the Groves Creek Marsh, Skidaway Island, Georgia - 041407BS metaG (megahit assembly) | ecosystem: Environmental > Aquatic > Marine > Intertidal zone... | reverse complement strand
GCTGCTGCAATTTTTGATGTCATAGTCGTTGTCACTAACCAACAGGGCATTGGAAAAGGCATAATGACAGATACGCACCTCTTCACCATCCACCAGCACATGATTAAAGAGGTGTTCAACAATGGAGGTCGCATTGATAAGATTTATTTCTGCCCCGATCTAGAAATTGAAAATCCCAGTCATCGGAAGCCAAGAACGGGAATGGCCTTTGATGCTCGAGAGGATTTTCCGTCCATTGAGTTCACCAAATCAATCATCATAGGAGATTCACCCTCTGATATGGAGTTTGGTCATCGCCTCGGTATGAAATGCGTGGGAATTGGATCTGGCGCCAAGGCAGAAGAGACTTATCCGTCTTTATTTCACTTTATCGATGTGATAACTTCAAAATAGAACCTGCAGTAGCGCGTTTATTTCCGTGTAATTTTGATGTCAATGAAAAACCACTTCGCAGCGATTGTCGCTATTTTACTCTTTTCCTTCGCTTCTGTTGCGCAAGAAGGAAGCATGAACCAGCTCGATGCCGATGGAAACAAACATGGTGCTTGGACGGTGAATTATCCCAACAATCCAGCAGATCCTGATTCACCGAAAGACCAACCAAGATATTCAGGTCAGTTTGAGCATGGAAAACCTTATGGAACATTTTTTTACTACTACGAAACGGGCGAGAAAAGTTCTCAGGTCGATCATTTGGAAGGAGGTTTTGCCGATGCAAAGTTCTTCCATAAAAATGGCGCGCTCATGGGAGAAGGTCAATACTTGAATGGACAAAAAGAGGGTCTTTGGAAATTTTACGATAGCCAAGCAATACTCAGCTCTGAAGAGCCGTTTAAAAATGGCAAAATTGATGGTTTAGTCAAGGTTTATCATTTGAACGGAAAAATAGCAGCCGAGATACCGTATAACAATGGCTTGAAAAATGGACCTTTCAAGGAGTATGCACCGAATGGTGATGTTCTTATTGAAGGAACGTATGCTGACAATACATTTGATGGAGAATACATACAGTATTACGAGGGTGGACAGTTGTATATGAAGGGAAAATACCTGGCCGCTGTGAAAGATGGTCTATGGATGTACTATGCTGAAGACGGTAGAGTGAAGGCACAGCAAGTGTACAACAAGGGAAAGCTCGTTAAAGAAAAGATTGAGGAAGGATTTCAAGTCAAAGAATTCAAGGAAGAGCTTGAAGAAGAGGATATTATTGATGAGGATAAAGCGGTTGACGACTTTATGAACGGACGTCCTGTTGGAGGACGATAATGCACGATCATGTGCGCTGTTTCCTTTGATTAACAGCAAATTACTGCCCAGATTTACATTAATGACTTTGAATTGCGAACTTTGTCCTCAAATTTGAGTTGTACAAGAATTTTTGTTGAAGCGATGAGCAAGAAAGGAAGGATATTGGTGGCAATGAGTGGTGGAATTGATAGTTCTGTTGCTGCGCTTATGCTGCACGAAGAGGGGTACGAAGTGATTGGGGTTACCATGAAAACGTGGGATTATGATTCATCAGGCGGAGCCCGAAAAACCACTGGATGTTGCAGTTTAGATGACATCAACGATGCGCGTGCACTCGCTGTGGAAAAAGGATTTCATCACATGATTCTCGACATCAGAGAAGAGTTTGGAGGAAACATCATTGACAATTTTGTTGAAGAGTATTTGGCTGGTAGAACACCAAATCCGTGCATCATGTGCAATACACATATCAAGTGGGATGCATTATTGAAAAGGGCAGATCAACTCGAATGTGAGTTCATTGCAACAGGACACTATGCCAATAGAAGGGAAGAAAATGGCCGCTACGTTATTTCGAAGGGATTGGACGAAAACAAAGACCAGAGTTATGTGCTGTGGGGGCTCTCTCAAAAGGCGCTGGCAAGAACGCGTTTTCCGTTGGGTGGATTTACAAAACCAGAAATAAGGCAAATAGCCATTGATCATGGGTATGAGTCTTTGGCAAAGAAAAATGAAAGCTACGAGATTTGTTTTGTTCCTGACAATGATTACAGGGGGTTTTTAAATCGGAAAGTAGACGGACTTGAAGAGCGATTGAAGGGAGGGAAGTATGTGGACAAAGAAGGAAATGTATTGGGCGAACACCGTGGCTACCCGTACTATACTATTGGTCAGCGCAAAGGATTGGGAATGGCTTTTGGTGAGCCCATGTTTGTTACCAAAATCGACCCTTTAACCAATAAAGTTCAGCTTGGCAGAGAAGAAGATTTGATGGGGCACTCTATGTATGTTAGAAATCCAAATATTCAGAAGTACGAACGCATTGAAGACGGCATCGAAGCGGTAACCAAGATTCGATATAACAATGCGGGTGCGATGAGTAGGGTATATAACGACACCGATGGACGACTACGCGTAGAGTTTGATCACAACGTTAGCGCCATCGCTCCCGGACAGAGCGCAGTGTTCTATGAAGGTGATGATGTGATAGGCGGAGGTTTCATTGCCCGCTCTACTGAGATTCCCTTGTCTTTCAGTCACAAGATGATGAATCGTGAGAAAGTCAGTTAACCTCATACTGCTCTTGTCTGTTGTTTTTTTGGGCAGTTGTAAACGCAATGACCAAACCGAACCCGTAGATTTTGGCTACGATTATTTGCCTTTGTTGCGCGGTGCTTGGATCGAATACGATGTCGATTCCATCGTCTACGATGAGTTTAACGCACGGGTGGATACATTTTCGTTCATTCAGCTGGATGAATGTGTTGAAGCATATAAAGATCTTGAGGGAAGAACAACGTTTCGTTTTGAACGCTATAAGCGCACGTCAGATACTGGTGCCATGCAGTATGTGGCTACTTACACTCGTTTAATTCAGGGTGTGCGAGCCGAATTGTTTGAGAATAACTTGAGAACGGTTCCTCTAGTTTTTCCACCGAAAGCAGGCGAGGATTGGAATGCCAATGCTTTCAATGCTTTGGGTGCACAAGACTATAGTTATGACTATGTAGATCAGATTGACACTTTCGGAAGTGTTCCTTTCGAAAACACCCTCCGAGTGATTCAACTCAACGACACAGACAACTTTATCATCAAGCAATTTGCTGAAGAACGCTACACCCGAGGTGTTGGATTGGTCTATAAGCGATGGTTTGATATCGAAACCCAATTTGGCATCGACTCAGGATTGCAATGGGTGCAGCAGATCAGGGATTTTAGCCTCTAGACACCATGCTTAATTAACCGTGTGTTCTAAATCCAACAGAAACGCATACTCCAAGGCTATTTCGCGGTAAATTTCAAAGCGGCCTGAAGCCCCACTGTGCCCAAATTCCATGTTGATGTGGAAAAGAATGTCGTTGTTGTCGGTTTTAAATTCACGCAACTTTGCTACCCATTTTGCGGGTTCCCAATATTGCACTTGGCTGTCATGCAGCCCTGTGGTAACCAGCATACTGGGATAGTCTTGAGTTGAAACGTTGTCAATGGGAGAATAGCCCTTGATGTAGTGATAGTAATCTTCATCTTTTGGATTTCCCCATTCGTCAAATTCACCAGTAGTTAGCGGTATGCTTTCATCGAGCATCGTGGTTACTACATCTACAAAGGGCACTGCGGCAATGACTCCATTCCAAAGGTCAGGCCGCATGTTTACCACTGTTCCCATCAACAATCCTCCAGCGCTTCCGCCCATAGCGTAGAGGTGCTTTGGAGAAGTGTATCCGAGCTTTATGAGTTCCTCGGCACAGTCTATAAAATCGTTGAAGGTGTTAAGCTTTTTAAGCATTTTACCATCTTCATACCATGCGCGTCCTAAGGTTTGACTGCCACGAATGTGGGCGATACAGAATACAAATCCTCGGTTTAGCAGGCTCAATCGCGATGGGCTGAAGGACGGGTCGATGGTAATTCCGTAAGAACCATACCCGTACAGAAGGAGGGGAGTGTTTTTATCAATGGTTGTGGTCTTCTTATAAACCAATGACATGGGCACTTTCACACCATCGCGCGCAGTCACCCAAATGCGTTTTGAGATGTAGTCATCCTTGTCAAACCCACCTAAAATCTCTTGCTGCTTGAGAAGGGTACGTTGTTTAGACTCCATATCGTATTCGAATACGGATGCTGGCGTGGTCATGCTCGTGTAGCTGAACCTTAATTGTTGCGTTTTAAAATCAGGGTTTACCGTGCTTTGAACCGCATAGGCTTCTTCTTCAAATGTGATGTAATGGTCATTGTGCGTTGTCCAGTTGATGATTCTGATTGCACTTTGAGCATTTGATTTTTCCGTCAATACCAGATGGTGCTCAAAAACATCAAAGTCCTCTAAGAAAACGTCTTTTCGGTGCGCCATTACTTCTTTCCAGTGCTCAATGCCAGGATTGTTTTCTGACGTTTTCATCAGTTTGAAATTGGTCGCTTCATCTTTATTGGTTAAGATGTAGAAATCTCCGTCAAAGTGTGAAACGCCATATTCCAAATCTCGCTGCCGAGGTTGAAGTACCTTCCATTCTCCTTCTGGGTGATCGGCATCCAATATGGAATATTCATCTGAAACTGTCGCTCCGCTGTGTATGTACAGCCATTTTTTCGATTTGAACTTACCTACGCCAACATTGAAGGTTTCGTCTTCTTCGTGATATACTTCAGCATCGTCAGTGGCAGGGGTGCCTAAAATGTGTTTGAATACCTTGTATGACCTAAGAGTTACCGGGTCTTTTACAGTGTAGAATATGGTCTTGTTATCGTTGGCCCATGTGCAACCTCCCGCTGTACCTTCAATTCTATCTTCCAAAAACTCACCAGTGGTGAGGTCCTTGAATCGAATGGTATATATTCTTCTGCTTAAGGTGTCTTCGCTGAATGCAAGAATGTTGTTGTTGGTGCTTATGCTGTTGCCTGCAACTTGGTAGTAGCTATAATCCTTCGCCATAACATTTACATCGAGCATTACCAGCTCATCGGCATTTAGCTCACCCTTCTTTCTGCAATAAATTGGGTATTCGTATCCTTCTTCATAGCGCGTGTAGTAATAGTAGCCATCATACAAGTAAGGCACCGACTCATCGGTTTGCTTGATGCGTCCTTTCAATTCATCAAAAAGTTCATTTTGAAGTTTTTCAGTGTGCTTCAGCTTTGCCTTGGTGTAGGCGTTTTCGGCTTCAAGGTGCTGGATGATTTCTGGGTCTTTGCGATCCATGTCTCGCATCCAGTAATAATTATCAATTCTCGTATCACCATGGGTGGTGATTTCAAACGGTATCTTTTTTGCTGTAGGTGCCTTCAACGCAGAATATCAATTGGTTGGTCATTCGCTGCCTTTTGCATCTTTTGCATCTTTTGAAAGCAAGAAAGCAGCAATGACCGAATTAATTTAAAAATCAATTTTTCAAGCGCGAAGGTACTTGTAAGCGGGCTATTTTTTTTCTGTGATTCATTTATTTTAAGGTGAATTCACAATGATTGATGAGCGATGCAAACAATTGTTGTTTTAACGCAGAATTGGTTTTCTTTGAGACCAATTTTTAAGATAAAACCAAACACATGAAGTTTTTTATAGATACAGCCAACCTCTCAGAAATCAAAGAAGCAAATGATTTGGGAGTATTGGACGGAGTTACAACCAATCCAAGTTTGATGGCTAAAGAAGGCATCACGGGTGCTGACAACATCATGAAGCATTACGTTGACATTTGCAACCTCGTTGATGGTGATGTGAGCGCTGAGGTTATCGCTACAGATTATGAAGGTATGATTCGCGAGGGCTTGATTTTGGCTGAACTTCACGAAAATATTGTGGTGAAAATTCCGATGATCAAAGATGGCATCAAAGCGTTGAAGTATTTTTCTGAGCGCGGGATTAGAACCAATTGCACATTGGTATTTTCTGCAGGTCAGGCCTTGCTGGCTGCAAAAGCAGGCGCTACATACGTATCACCTTTTCTTGGAAGGCTGGACGATATTAGTGCTGATGGATTGGCGCTGATTGAAGAGATCAGATTGATCTATGATAACTATGGTTTTGAGACGCAAATTCTAGCTGCATCTATTCGACATGCCATGCACATTGTTGATTGCGCGAAAATTGGAGCCGATGTGGCCACATGTCCGTTGAAGCCCATTCTTCAATTGCTGAACCACCCGCTTACTGATAGCGGCTTGGCTCAGTTTTTAGCGGATTATCAAAAAGGAAATTCTTAAACTAGATTTCAATCTCGAAAACAATTCTTTCGTCTAAGCTTTATATTTAGACACAAATCTTCATGCTTATGAAACGTTTAGTCTTTTTGACCTTGATGTTGCCATTAGGTCTCTTTGCTCAGTCAACTGTGACGACAGTGAATATGGAAATTCCAAAAGGTTGGACTGTAATCCCTAAGAATTTCAAGGAAGACTATAGCGTTTCATTGAAACGAGCTGAAGCTCCAATGCCCAGTGGCGAGCATGCTAAAAAGTATATGCATGAGCTGAAGCAGCAATTGGAAAAGGATTATCCCAAGCAGTATGGAAAGACGCTTGAGCGCGGGGGGCGCGACACTTCGGATACCTTGACTGTGGTTTCTTCATTTCCAAGCAGTTTTTGGTTCAATCAAAATCCGTTATCAGGAGGAACTCCGAACGACAACGCCATGGCCATTGCTAATAATGGAAACCTCATTGCATCCTGGAATTCACAAGTTTGGGGGTACGATGTAGTAGCAGACACGTATTTGTTTTCGTCCATATCGAAGCATCCAAGTTTTTCTCAATTTCTGAATATTTACTCCGATTCCAGTTTCACGCTTTACTTTCCATTTGATCCAAAACTGCTTTATCATCCCACTTACGATCGTTTTATTTTGGTTTTTCTATCGGCAGATGCTGCAGGGCAGGGGCGCGACCCTGAAACCAGTGAAACGGTCATATTCTTCTCTTCTACCAATGATCCAAAAGACGAGTGGAGCGCCTATCGCATTCCAGGAGATCCACTGACCTACACTTCTTGGGCCGACTATCCGCAATTGGCGATGAATGAACACAGTGTTTACCTCACTTTAAATCAACTCTATCCAGATTCGGGTTGGGTAGAGGGATTTGCAGAAACAGTATTGTGGCAAATGGATTTGGAAGACGGGTTCAATGGTGCGGCCAACTTGGGTACTAAATTTTGGACGGGATTTGAATACGAAGGATCAAAATTGAGGTATCTGAGACCAGTGAAAACCGCTTGGGGACCAGAATCAGATACGATGTTTTTTGTGGCCAATAGGCCTTTTGTAACCACCAATGATTCCTTCTTTTTGGTGCGCACAGTTGGTGATGTTAATTCCGCTTCTTCGCAAGTAGATGTAAAGTTGGCGATGACAGATGTTCCGTATTGGCATCCACCATATGCTAAACAAGCCGCAGGTCAAGAATTTTGGACCAATGACGCCCGCTGCCTGGGTGCAGTGCGCATGGGAAAAGAAATTCAATTTACGGGCAATACACTGAATCCCGAAAATGGCTTCGCAGCCATATACCATGGCATCATTGATGACTACGACAATCCATCGGTTACAGGAAACATCATTTCAGTTTCAGAACGTGAATTTGGCTTTCCGAATATCGATTTCATCGGCAATAAGGAAGGGGATAAAGATGTTGCACTATTTTTCAATCACACAGGTATAAGCACGAATGCTGGAAACTCAGCAGTCTTCTTCAACAGCGATCGCGAGTATGGTCCGGTGCAGTGGATTAAGGAGGGAGACGCATACGTGAATGCCATGAACTCAGCGCAAGAGCGATGGGGTGATTATACCGCCATTCAACGAAGATTTAATGATCCAGGTAAATTTTGGGTTTCGGGATATTGGGGATATGGTACAAATCGCCCTGGTTCGTGGATCGCTGAATTGGCGCATCCTGATTATCAGCCTGTGGGCATCGATGGAGAGGTTAAAACACAAAGAACGCATGTGTTCCCCAATCCAGCCATGGAGTTTGTGAGTTTCGAATTTGAAGTGGCGCAGCAGGCTGTTGTGAATTTTGAAATTCGCGAACTCAATGGCAGAAAAGTAGCGGACTTAGGAAAAGATCAGCTGAGCATTGGTTCCCATGTCTTGAGTTTTGACCTTTCTCCGCTCTCCGCTGGGGTTTATATCGTTCAAGCCAAATCGCAGAATGACGTTATTTTCCAAGAGAAAGTGGTGAAACAATAGCAGACAGATCACGCATCTTTTTTATTTAAGACTTACTCATTTTGGCTCAGGTGGAAATGTACCTTTGCAGCCGTTTTGATAAGCCTCAACAACATATCCGTTTCCTTCAGTGGAATTGATCTTTTTAAAGACATTTCATTGGTCATCAACGAGCGAGATCGCATTGGTCTGGTTGGTAAAAATGGCGTAGGTAAAAGTACCTTGCTCAAGATTATTCTCGGGTTTCAAGTGCCTGACACAGGTGCTGTGATCATACCTGATGGTCGTAAAGTGGGTTATTTGCCGCAAGAGATGGTGTTTGAGGGCAATCAAACCATTTGGTCTGAGACCCTTAAGGCTTTCGCTGAGCTGAATGCATTGAAAAAACGCGACCTCGAAATTCAACAAGAATTGACGGAGCGCACAGACTATGAAAGCGATTCCTACAGCGCGATTATTGATGAATTAGGGGCTATTCACGTTCGTCTAGAAATGATTGACGATGGTAAGACCGAGCAGCGCGCTGAGCTGGTTTTATTGGGATTGGGATTCAAGCGCGAAGACTTTACGCGCAAAATTTCAGAGTTCAGCGGTGGATGGCAAATGCGTGTGGAATTGGCGAAGCTTATTTTGATGCAACCCGACCTCTTGTTGCTCGATGAGCCTACCAACCACTTGGATATTGATTCCATCATGTGGTTAGAAGATTTCTTCAAGGAATATCCTGGGTCCATCATGATGATTTCTCACGATAGAATGTTCTTGGATAACATTACCAACCGCACGGTTGAAATCGTGAAAGGAAAGATTTATGATTATTCAGTTTCATATTCAAAATTTTTCATCCTCAGGCAAGAGCGCGTTGATCAGCAGAAAGCTACGTTTGACAATCAACAGAAATACATTAATCAGCAAGAGCGTTTTATCGAGCGTTTCAAGGCCAAAGCTTCAAAAGCGAAGCAAGCGCAGAGTAAGTTGAAGCAATTAGATAAGCTAGAGAGGGTAACCATTGATGAAACCGATGGCTCGAAGATCAGGTTTCGGTTTCCACCAGCACCTCGCTCAGGCGATGTGGTGTTAAAGGCGCGAAATTCAAAGAAAGCCTACGTTGATAGCACCATCTTTTCTGGGGTTGATTTTGACATTTTCAGAGGTGAGCGCATTGCCTTCGTAGGAAGAAACGGTCAAGGAAAATCTACCATGGTGAAAATGGTGGTGGGTGAAGAGAAGGGTGAAGGCGAATTGGCCATTGGACACAACGTAGAGATCGGCTACTACGCGCAGATTCAAGAAAAAACCTTGAACCAAGAATCAACAGTTGAGAAGGTTATTGAAGACGCTGCCACAGGCGACAATGCGAAGATTCACAAGGTGCGCGCTTTGCTCGGTGCGTTTTTATTCGGACCAGACGACTATGAAAAGAAGGTGAAAGTGCTTTCTGGAGGAGAAAAATCGCGTCTGGCTTTGGCTAAACTATTACTCAAACCGAGTAATCTCCTCATTTTGGATGAGCCTACCAATCACTTAGACATAAGCGCAAAAGAAACATTGAAAGAAGCGTTAAACTCTTATGATGGAACGTTGATCGTGGTGAGCCACGACCGTGAATTCTTACAGGGCTTGACCGATAGAACATTTGAGTTTAAAGAGGGAAAGGTCAAAGAGCACATCGGCACCATTGACGACTTCTTGGCAAATTACAAGATTCAAAGTTTCCGCGAGTTTGAGGGTGCGAAAGAAAAGAAACAAAAGGAGCAGGAGAGAGCTAAAGTGGCCGAAGCTGCAGAGCCTTCAGCGGAAGCCGGATTAAGCAACAAAGAGCGCAAGGAGAAGGAAAAAGACTGGAAGCGATTGAAGAATACCATGTCTACTTTGGAGCAAAAGATTGAAGAAACGGAAAAGACTTTGGCCCAAATGGAAGAAAAAATGCACGATCCCAACGTGGCGAAAGAGAACCCAAACATGTTCTACGAGCATGCGGATGTCCAGCGCAAGTTAGACGAGCTGATGAAGCAGTGGGAAAATGCAGGCGAAGAGTTTTCTGATCTTTCTACCATTCTTGAGCGTTAAAAACTCCGCACCATTCTTTTAATAAGTCTTTTTTCAGGTCGGGCGACCTAAGCGGAAATAATACGTCTTTTGTAATATGCAATTGAGGCTTACACTAATTATCGCTTTTTGCTTGGTCCATATTATGGGACAAGGTCAAACTCCTGCCGATTGGTGGTTTTTTGGAAGTAATGCCGGAGTTCATTTCACAGGCGCAGGGCCAGTAGCGGTGAGTCAAGGTCAAATTGACACTCAAGAAGGATGTTCTTCAATTTCTGATCAAAGCGGTAATCTGCTTTTCTATACGGATGGACAGCGCGTTTTCGACAAGTTGCATACACTTATGCCCAATGGTGATGGTTTGTTGGGAGCTACATCCTCAGCCCATTCATCGGTAGTAATTCCAAGACCGGGCAGTTCTACAGAATACTACATTTTTACTGTTGATGATGGTGGATTGAGTGGTATAGGTATTTATTATTCAAAAGTCGATTTAACGTTGAATGCCGGAAATGGAGATGTAGTCGTGGCTGAAAAAAACGTTTTCCTGGCAGATACGGCAAGTGAAAAGTTGGGTGCGGTTAAAAAGTCTAATGGTTATTGGATCATAGGTCAAAAAGTAAGCACGAATCAGTTTTACACGTTTGAAGTGACTGCAGCTGGAGTGAATACCACGCCTATTATTTCCACTACTGATTGGGTTGTAACAGGATATGGTGGTACAATGACCATTAACTCCGCTGGCAATAAAATTGCAGCTTGTGATAAGCAAGACAGTATATTAATATACGATTTTGATGGCGCTTCAGGGTTGATAACATCTGACTATAAGATTGGATCTACGATGTCTACAGGAATAATGTACGGTCTTGAGTTTTCTCCGGATGCCAATATTTTATACATGGCATCTGAATCCACTGTGGACATTCGGCAGTTCGATTTAACCTTAGGAAGTTCTGCTGCAATTTCGGCAAGTGAATTGGTTGTTAGCAATAACGGTCCAGGTGGTGGGCAACTGCAAACTGGTCCAGATGGCAAAATCTATTGTGCAAGGTATGGTCAACCCTTGCTTTCAGTGATTTCAGAACCAAATGAACTGGGTCTTGCTTGTAATTGGATTGACACAGCTGTGGTTCTTACTTCAAACAGCAGGTGGGGACTGCCTACGTTCATACAATCATTTTTTAATGCCAGCTTTTCGTTCAGCCAAACGTGTATTGGAGATTCTACATTCTTCGTTGTAGATTCAACCGACATTGATTCTTTGTTTTGGGATTTTGGCGACCCTGCTTCTGGTGCGCAAAACACCTCAACCCTTTTCTCACCTGGACATTTGTTTTCAGATACAGGTTTGTTTGATGTTACCTTAATTGCTTATTCGGATACATTGATTGATACCACTGTTCAGTCAGTATTCATCTATCCACCGTTATCAAACTTTTGGGAAACTGAAATTAATGTGTGTAAAGGCGATACAATAAGCTTGAATGTTGAGCAGCCATATGCATCCTATTTATGGAGCACGGGTTCTACGGCCAACTCTATTCCGCTATTTTCTGATTCATTGGTGTTTGTTTCTGTTTTTGGATTTTGTGATACGATCACAGATACCATTCAGGCGCTATTGAGTATTCCCAACCCGATTGTATTGTTGAATGACACAACTTTCTGCAAGCCCAATACGCTCGTACTTCGCAATCTTTTAAATCCGAACGGTGAAGTGCTCTGGAATACAGGTATCACGTCTGATAGTTTGCTGGTTGCAGAGTCAGGCATTTATTCTGCATATGATTCAAATGCTTGTGGTGTATTCAATGATTCCGTTACCATCGAGATTATTCCTCGACCGGATACGGCACTTCTTCCTCCTGACACCATCAACTGTTTTGATGCTCAAATCATTTTAGAGCGACCGATCAATGATTCTATAACTTACATTTGGAGTGACAGCACCAAAGGTCCGCGTTTTGAAGTAGACTCTACTCAACAAGTATGGTTGGCAGCGTTCAACGAATGCGGATTTATGGTAGACACAATGAACATTTTGTTCAATGGAGAGATCAAAACAGAACTAGGCGAAGACACCAACATTTGCGATAAAGACAGTATTCAGCTCGGAGGAATCGATTCTACAGCGAGATACCAGTGGAGCACTGGCGACACCAGCATTTCCATTTTTACCCAAGTGGGCGCTGACGAAAACTATATCGTAACCATTTTTAAAGGGGAATGTGCTAAGGTAGAATCCAGGCGAATAAGAAGCAGCGATGTGTTTTGTCCTTCCATCGATTGCGATTTGGAATATGGCAATGTGTTTAGTCCGAACGGTGATGGGGTAAACGATCTGTTCAGGATCACTTCTGATTGTGACGTTTACAGCTTCGATATGACCATTTATAACCGTTGGGGGCAATTGGTGAACTATAGCCAAAATGTAGCATTTGGGTGGGATGGCTTTATCAACGGTGAACCAGCGGCAGAAGGCGTTTATTACTTTGTCTTAGAATATAAGGACTTCGTAGTAGTAGATGCCGACCGTCAGCTAACTCGTGGAAGTTTTACGCTTGTCAGATAGTACATTCGCAACGTGAAAAATCTTCTTTGCATTTTATTCATTTTACCTCTGTTTGTTGCGGGTCAGTCTGCGGCTGATTGGTGGTATTTTGGAGTGAATGCAGGTTTGCATTTTACACCTACAGGTCCTGTAGCAGTGCTCGATGGGCAATTGAATTCAACGCAAGGTTGCTCGTCTATTTCTGATGAGTTTGGGAATTTGTTGTTTTATTCAAAAGGTGATGAAATTTGGGATGCTTCGCACAATCCCATGCTGAATAGCGCGGGGTTGATCGGAAATTCGGGTGGAAATCCAGCGGCAGGTGATGCCTCTCAAAATTCGTACATCGTTCCACGTCCCGATCATCCATCTGAGTACTATCATTTTCAAATTAAGCGACTTGGCGGAGGTGGTTTGTTTTATTCCAAAATCGATATGACCTTGAATGGTGGGTTGGGCGGTGTTGTGCTCGCTGAGAAGAATGTACCCTTGATCGATTCTACCACTGAAATGATTACTTGTTTACGAAAGCCCAACAACATTGACTTTTGGGTGGTTGCCCTCCGAAAACCAGGCGATACTGCCTACGCTTTTGAAATTACTTCCGCTGGAATCAATACAACACCAGTGTTAAGCAACACAGGACTGCCGTTGATTCAGCAAGATCAGTTGGGCTACTTGAAAGGGTCACAGCAAAACGATAAAATAGCCATGACCATGTATTGGGCTATGATTGAGCAAACCAATCCGTTTCAAGTGCATCTGTTTGATTTTGACAATGCCACCGGGCAAATGACCTACGACTATGGCATTACTCCATCGCTGCAAGACACATTCAATTATGGCGTTGAGTTTTCGCCCAATGGCAATTTCTTGTATGTTCAGTCATGGATTCTATCGGATCTTCGTCAGTATGACCTTTCGTCTGGTGATCCGGCCTTAGTGAGTGCATCAGAACAAATGGTGGGGATTGGATATACTGGAACAGGAGGTGGAGCGCTTCAGCTTGGGCCCGATGGAAAGATTTATGTAGCCCGTGGCGCAGCGCCTTTGTTGGCATGTGTTAATTTTCCAAACGATCCGGGTCCGTTGTGTGGTTACGATCATGATGCGGTGAACCTAGCGGGCCCCACATCCACAAGAGGTTTGCCTCAGTTTTTTCCATTTTTCATTGAAGGCGATGTGGCAGTTTTGGATAGGTGCTTGGGCGATACTTCGTTTTTCTTTTCTAATTACTTGTCTTCAGATTCAGTGTTTTGGAATTTTGGTTACCCTGCTTCAGGCGTCAATGATACTTCCACACAGATCAATCCCTTTCATATTTATCAAAACCCAGGAACATATACCGTAACGCATATTGCTTATTCAGCGTTTCTAACTGATACGACTATAGTTGAAGTCAATATTTTTCCTCCTCAGAGCATTAGCTTCCCGGATGATACAATTTTGTGCGATGGACAAGTGTTGACATTCGATCTTGATCAACCGGGCGCAATTTCATATTTATGGCAAGACGGTTCCACGGATTCTGCTTTCATTGCCACAGATTCCGGGCTGGTTAAAGTCACCTTGTTTGGCATATGCGACACTGTTACTGATTCTGTTCAAGTGCTTCGGTTGGCGCCTCTTGACCTCGATTTAGGATTGGATACCATCGTTTGTGGTGATTCGTCCATTGTGATTGGTGATACCATTCCCACGGGATATGACATTCTCTGGAGCAACGGAGCATCGCAGCCATTCATTGAAATTGACTCCAATGCCAACTATTTGATCGAGGTTACTTCCGCTTGCGGAGCGTTGGAAGATAGCATCAATGTGCGTTTTTTTCCGAATTTACCCGACTCTTTATTACCTAGAGACACCATAAATTGCTTCGATGCCAACTTCACATTGGTGAGACCAACTATTGCTGGAGTTTCTTTCGTATGGTCTGATTCCAGCAACCAAAGAACATTTGAAGTAGGGGAGAGTCAAGTGGTCTGGCTTGCCGCATTCAATGCCTGCGGAACGTTTGTAGACACGATGAATATCCTATTCAATGGTGAATTAACCACCAGTTTCGGCCCTGATACAGTGATTTGTGATGAGGATACAGTGCTCTTAAAAGGATCCGATTCATTGGCTACGTACCTCTGGAGTACTGGAGATACAGTTGATAGTATTTGGACAAAACTCGATCAACGCATGCAGCGTTATTCAGTAACGATTACCAAAGGTCAGTGTTCGAAAGTAGAGTCGATCCGCTTTGATTTGGATGATAATGCATGTCCATCCATCGATTGCGATGTAGAATACAGTAACATTTTCACGCCCAATGGCGATGGGATAAATGATCTTTTCAGACCATCCACTACTTGCAATATTTTCAGTTATCAACTCACTATATTCAATCGTTGGGGTCAACTCGTGCATGAAACGCGCAATATAGCCTACGGTTGGGATGGCTATATCAATGGAGAGATGGCTGCAGAGGGAGTATATTATTTCACACTCGATTACAAGGATGAGGTGGCAGTTGATGTGGATAGAAATGTCTTCGCGGGATCCTTCACCTTGAAGCGATAGTATTCCCAGATTCTTAATTGAATCCATCCGTAATCAGGATTTTCCTTTCCTCTGAATTTTTAAAATGAAATTTATATACCATAATATCAGCAACTTGTGATTTATTTTAGTACTATGTATTGCATAGTAACAAACAATGCATATATATGTGCAATGAAATAGGAAAACATGAATATCGAAAACTCAAAAGCTCAACTTAGAAAAGGAATCTTAGAATTCTGTGTGTTGGCGCTGTTGCAAAAGGAAGAAGCGTATCCATCAGATCTGTTGAATGCATTGAAAGATGCAGAGTTGATAGTGGTGGAAGGAACGTTATATCCTTTGCTAAGCAGGCTAAAAAATGCAGGGATACTTACGTATCGATGGGAAGAGTCAAAATCGGGCCCACCGCGCAAGTACTATAGCCTCACAGAACAAGGAAGAGTGTTTTATGGTGAGTTGGTAAGCTCCTGGGAGGAACTCAGGAATGCCGTAGATAAAGTTGTAATAGAAAACAAATCCCCTAAGGAAAAATGAAAAGAACAGTTCAAGTCAATTTAAGTGGACAAGTGTTTACTCTTGACGAAGACGCATACGAGTTATTGTCGTCAAACTTAAAACGCATTTCTGCTTTATATGAGCGAAGTGTTGGAAAAGACGAAATTCTCTCAGACATCGAATCGCGCATCGCTGAATTATTGATCGAGCGAAAGGGTGACTCTCAGGCGGTAATTACCATTGAAGATGTGAAGGCCGTAACCGACATCATGGGCAATCCCGAGCAATTCGAAGATGATACCATAGACGATTCTGATGAAAAATACGGCAATAGCTATGGATCTGACAATTCAATGAAGAGACTTTATCGCGATTCTGATCAAAGAATACTTGGAGGGGTGTGTTCGGGAATTGGACATTACTTTGTGATAGATCCCGTATGGATCAGATTGATCTTTGGATTATCATTTGTCTTTTTTGGATCAGGAGTCATTCTCTATATTTTATTGTGGATTATAATACCAGAAGCTCGATCTGCAGCAGAAAAGCTCAACATGAAAGGCGAACCTGTAAACATTGATAGCATTGGCAGAACCATCGAAAGGGAGATCAATAATCTTGGTGAGAAAATATCCAGTAAAGGCAATAGCTTCTCTAGAACATCAGGAGAAAGTTGGAACGAGGAATCGATCGCTTAGGGCATTTTTTAGCGGAATTGTTCAGAGGTTTTTTTTCAATTCTAGGTAAGGTATTAGGGGCTATTTTTTTAATGATTGGCACGTTTACCGTTATTTTCTTGATCGCAGGAATTATAGGTGTAGCTGATGTGGTGCATTTTATTTCCAACGACTGGAGTTCGAGCATGAACATTTATGAATGGGGCGACATAGTATTTACATCTTCAGAGTGGCTGTTTTCGGCCATTCTTGGATTTATACTCTTGATTGGCGTTCCATTTTTAGCCTTTGCTTATGGAGGTATGGTGCTTCTTTTTCCACGAATCAGGATGCCTTACTTAGGGGCAAGCTTTTTTGGCCTATGGTTTATTGGTCTCATCCTTGCCAATTATGACCGCTTTTAGTATTGGCCAAGAGTTTTCCAAAGAAGAGAAGGTAACTGAAGTAATCGAGCTTTCAGATCAAGGTTTGGTTGGAGACACTATTGATTTGAGCGTGGGTTATGATCCTTATGGAATATCGGTGAATCGAGCCTATTATGCCAACAATGATTTTATGATGAAAGTCGATAATCGAAACATTATTGTCGGCAACGTTGAGTTTGATATACATCAATCCAATGATAATCAAATAAGGCTAGAAGTGAAAAAATCAGCCCAAGCCGAAAGCTATGAAGAAGCCGGTATACGCGCAGATTCTATCGCATACAACTTTAGCATGGATTCCAACAGTATTGCCTTTGATCCATTCTTTACTTACCCTCAAATCCATCTGTTGAGAGACCAAGAAGTCAGGTTGAGCTTAAAAATCCCTGTTGGAACTGTGGTGTATTTAGACCCAAGCATTAAACGCATAATGGATGACATTCACAATGTAACCAACATGTATGATCCTAAAATGGTAAGCCACCATTGGATCATGAAATCTGAGGGCTTGACATGCCTAGATTGTGAGGATGAAAAGGATAAAACAAAAGAAGAAATAAGCATTGATGTGAATGACATGAGTGTGGATGTTCACATCAACTAATTGAAGATCGTTCTTTCCAGTTTCTCTGTATAGTTAGGTTAAAGCCCCGTTTCAATCGTTGTTGAGACGGGGCTTTTTTGTGCTAGAATTTACGCATGCGATTCGCTATCTTCGCGCACCTGTTCACAAGCGTATCGCGCGCCCTCACAAAGAAATTCAACATATGGCCCAAACAGAAATTACTGCAGAGAAGGAGATCACAATAGACGAGTTGAAGACTGAAATATTGAACGATTATCGCCTTGCTAATTACAGCCGAGAAATCAGTTTGATGGGCAGAAAAGAAGTTCTCACAGGAAAAGCGAAATTCGGAATTTTAGGTGATGGCAAAGAGGTGGCACAAATCGCTTTAGTAAAGCAATGGCAGCCGGGAGATTGGAGATCGGGTTACTATCGAGATCAAACCATGATGATGGCTGCAGGCCTTCTTACTGGAGAACAATTCTTCGCCCAATTATATGCCGATGCTGATGTGGAGCGAGAACCGGCTTCTGCTGGTAGGATGATGAATGGCCATTACGCCACACGCAGTTTGGATGAGAATGGAAATTGGAAAAACCTGACTGAACAGATAAATTCTTCGGCTGATATTTCGCCCACAGCAGGTCAAATGCCCCGTTTGTTGGGTCTTGGCTTGGCAAGCAAGTTTTATAGAAACAGTTCTGAGTTGATGGACAAAAAGCAATTCAGCAACGCTGGAAATGAAATTGCCTTAGGAACCATTGGTGATGCTTCAACCAGTGAAGGGATGTTTTGGGAAGCGCTCAATGCAGCTGGGGTGATGCAAGTTCCAATCGTAATGTCTGTTTGGGATGATGGTCATGGTATTTCAGTTCCAAAAGAGTTTCAAACCATCAAAGAGAGTATTAGCGAGGCTTTGTCCGGCTTTCAAAGAACCGAGGACAAGAAAGGGTTTGAGATTCTGAAAACCAAAGGCTGGGATTATCCGCATTTGGTACTAACGTATGAAAAGGCTGCGAAAATAGCGCGAGAAGAACATGTTCCTGTGTTGGTGCATGTGGAGGAAGTAACGCAACCTCAAGGGCATTCTACCAGCGGTTCGCATGAACGGTATAAGTCTCCAGAGCGTTTGCAATGGGAGAAGGACTTTGATCCAATCAAGAAAATGAAAGAGTTCATCCTTGAGAAAGGTTTGGGCACTGAAGAAGAATTGACGGAGATTGAAAAATCGGCTAAAAAGGATGCAAAGGATGCAAAGAACAATGCATGGAAGAATTTTCTTGAACCGATAAAACTTGAGCATAAAGAGGCTGTAACACTCATTGCTGCAATGGCAGCTGAAAGCAAGAATGCTGTCTTTATTAACAAGATTAAAGATGAATTGGCGAGTGCAATTGATCCTTTGCGCAAGGAGATTTACGAGTCAGTAAGAAAATCGTTGCGTTACGCCCGCAACGAAAGCTTATCATCAAAAACTGCTCTGGTTACTTGGTTGCACAAGAAAATGGATGAGAACAAAGAGAGATACTCATCTCACTTGCACTCAGAGTCAGAACTTTCACCTCTCAATGTTTCAGGCAGTGAAGTGCTATATGCAGACGAAGCTATGGTGGATGGTAGGGAGATTTTGAGGGACAATTTTGATGCATTGCTCAATGCCTATCCAGAGTTGATCATTTTTGGTGAGGATGCAGGAAAAATTGGAGGTGTAAACCAAGGTTTGGAAGGCCTTCAGTCTAAATATGGTGTGCACCGTGTCTTTGATACAGGTATCCGGGAGTGCACCATCATCGGTCAAGGCATCGGTATGGCCATGCGTGGCTTGCGTCCGATTGCCGAGATCCAATACTTAGACTACCTTTTGTATGCAGTTCAAATCATGAGTGATGATCTTGCCACAGTTCAGTACCGAACGAAAGGTGGACAGAAGGCACCGCTAATCATCCGAACCAGAGGGCACCGTCTTGAAGGTATTTGGCATAGTGGCTCTCCAATGGGAATGATTATAAACTCATTAAGGGGAATGCACATTTGCGTGCCTCGAAATATGACACAGGCCGCTGGAATGTACAACACATTGATGGCAGGAGATGATCCTGCTTTAGTGATTGAGTCGCTGAACGGCTACCGGTTAAAGGAAAAGCAACCGAGCAATTTTGGCGAGTTTAAAGTGGAACTCGGACGCATTGAAAAAATGACTGAAGGGGAAGACATTACCATCGTTACCTATGGTTCCATGGTGAGAATGTGCGTTGAAGTGGCCAAACAATTGCGAGAAGTGGGTATTTCTGCTGAAGTAATTGATGTGCAAACGCTATTGCTTTTCGATTTGGGTCATGAAATAGTTGAAAGCTTGAAGAAAACAAACCGAGTATTGTTTGTAGACGAAGATGTTCCTGGCGGAGCCTCGGCATATATGCTACAAAAAGTATTGGAAGAGCAGGGAGGTTATCGCTTTTTGGATTCAGCGCCTTCGACCCTTGCGGCCAATGCCCATAGACCTGCATATGCTAGTGATGGAGATTATTTCTCAAAACCATCCAACGAGGATATTTTTGAACGCGTTTATGCCATTATGAACGAAGCAGACCCGACTAAGTATCCTGATTTATTTGCATGATGAAAAAGGCGATTGGCCTTTTATTGGTATTGCTGTGCCTCGCCCCGAAATTGCGCGCTGGCGATGAGAAGTATCAACTCACTTTGCTGCTTTCGCCCACAGCCGAATGGTTGAGGTTCAGCCAAACACTGAGTGCCGGTGCATATAACAACCTTTTTGGAACCAAATTGAGTTACAATTTTGGATTGGAGTACAAACGCTTCTTTGATCCTTCTTTGAGTTTGAGTACGGGCGTGGTTTATATGAATAAAGGTTTCCGAAACAAGATTTCTAATGGTGATGGAACGTTTGGAACAACACTCATGAGTGTGCACATTGCAGCCATCCCGCTGTCGTTGAATGTGCATCATCGATTAAGAAGAAAGGTTGAAATGATCTACACAGCTGGAATTACGGCTGGATATGTGTTTTCTGAACGTGGAAGAAACAATAATTTCTCAGGCGAAGACAATCCCGAAGAGGGTTTGTTTGATTTTTCAACCAATGGATCAGCACTGAATCTATTCAGGGATTATTATGTGGGCGTGCAATTGGGAATAGGCATTTCTACCTATATCAAAAGCCGCATCGTATTGATCGTTCAGCCTATGTATAGATATCAGTTGCACGATGCACGAGATTTTTCCGGACAATTCAATTCAGCCGATCCATTTGTCGCTCGATTGAATAGTTTTGGAATAGACCTAAAAATTGGATATTTCTTCACTAAGCAAATCAGAAATCGAAAAAAACAATACTAATCGAAATCTATTCCTTCTGGCGATAGCGTTTTTTGCGTTGTTGCTGATTCAATCTGCGTTTCATCCTATCAAGGAAGTTGCCTTGGCAGGTGCAGCTTATTCGTCCGCATTGAGAGTAAATAGACTTGAAGATTGGATTGATCGCTCTGCTCAACAGTCAGTTGAACATTGGGCAAAATCTTCACTGGGTTTCAGACCCGCATTGGTGCGTATCATCAATCAATTACGGCTAACACTATTAGAAGAACACAATCCGAACGTTGTGTTTGGAAAGGATGGTTATTATTTTGAGGAAGGATATCGCGCTTCAGTCTGTGGGCTTGATTTTCTTGGTGAGGAAGCTGTTAAGGCTAAAATTGATTCACTGGATATGTTTCGCAATCAACTGTTAATCCGCGGAAAGAGTCTGGTCATTCTTATTGCCCCAAACAAATGGAGAACACATCATAAAAAGATAGATTGGGGATGTAAACCGAAGATGACCAATTATGAAATGATGATTGATAAATTGAAGCATCGCGGCTATGCAATATGCGATGAAATTGATTTATTTCAATACGAGCAGTCACAACATCCTCCTTTTGCGTTGCATTCAAAACAAGGAACCCACTGGAGTATTTTTGGAGCGGCATTGTCGGCTGATCATTTATGGATGACCTTTGCGCAAGAAGGCATTAGATTGCCTGAATTCAAGATTGTCAAGGAAGAGATTGATAGTATCCCTCGCAATACCGACAAAGATTTGCACGACTTGCTGAATATCATGTTGCCACCCCAAAGAGAACGATTAGCATACCCTGAGTTTGAATTCTCACAAGGCTTCAAACCAAGGGTTACTGTAATTGGTGATAGCTACTACCAGAGTTATTACTACCTAGGACTGCATCAAGGATTGTTCAGCATGGACAGCAAGTACTTCTATTACAACAAGTCTTATTTTGGTGAAGATCTCGAACAAAAAGCCGTGCTAACTGATGAAATACGATTAGAAGAAATAGAAGCATCAGATGCAGTACTTCTTGTAATCAGCGAACCTTCGCTCAAATGGTTTGGGTTTGGAATACTCGGTCTTTACACTGATTAACTGCCAAATACTGTTTCTACGAGAAGAAGGTCGGCTCCACCGTCCATCAGTCCATGCACTTGTTCAGCATAAGCCACTTCCAGTTCCTCGAAAGTTATGGCTCTAAAACCAGGGCGATTGACGTCCGGGCTTAGTGATGCAGTACGGTTGGTTGGTCCGATTGAACCAGCCACAAATCTGGGCTTTTCGGCTGTTGAATACTCTAGGGTAGCTTGTTTTGCAAGTTTAGCTGACGCTGCATTCAAGCGGTATGCGAAAGCTTCCAATCCATAATCAGCTTGTGCGATGGTAGTGCTGCTAAATGTGTTGGTCTCAACGATATCTGCACCAGCCTCAAGGTAAGCACGATGAATATCCAAAATAATATCAGGACGAGTGATGGAAAGCAAATCATTGTTTCCCTTCAAAGGAGAAGGATGCGATTTAAGTTCAGTGTTTCGAAAGTCATCTTCGGTGAGTTGATGCCTTTGAATCATGGTGCCCATGGCTCCATCATTTATTAGGATACGCTGATTAGCGATGTCGTTTATGGTCATTGAAGTCTTTACTTTTGCTGACCTCCAAGAAAGTGAGTGGAATCTTTCTTTGCTCATCTCTCCCCGTTTGTGGGGTTGGAATTAGCACCCGGCAGACCGGGTTGCTAAGACTTCATCGGGCCATATCCCTCAGTCTTTCTTGATAAGTCAGCTGCGAATGTAATGGATAGAAAATTAAGCTGCGAGCAACTAATCAATAATTCGTTTGATAATTCTCAGCCTATGGGAATAGTCACTGTGATCATTGTTATAAATGCCCTGATGGTCAATGCGGTCGATCCGAACTTTACCCGAAGCATGAATAATGTAATTGTCTTCCAATAATATGCCCACATGAATGATTTTGCCTTCATCATTATCGAAGAATGCAAGATCTCCCGGTTGTGATTCCTCAATGAAACTTAACGCGTGGCCCATGGAGGCCTGTTGATAGGCATCACGAGGTAGATTTATTCCAATCATTTTATAACATACATGCACCAAGCCAGAGCAATCGATTCCGAAAGGATGTCTACCACCCCACAGATAAGGCGTGTTTATATACATCATGGCGTTTTGAACAAGCAACTCCAGATTCTTTTTTTCTGCCTTTAGTTGTGCTAAGCCTTCGAATGAATAGTGTTCTTTGCCAATTTTAAAGCTTCCATCATTGAGAAAAGGCAATGAACTACCTAATAAAATTGGGGTAATGCTTTGGTCTGATTCTCTAATCGCCAAACCGGCCATTTCTAAGCTTGTCGGAATGAATTTCTGTTTTTGAAGCCGTTCTGCAAATTTGATATCGATGGGGTAATGCTGTTTAACATCTATCCAACATCCATATCCATCTATACCACATACAATGCGTATCCATTTTTTACGCTTTTCTTTTACTTCATAGTATTCACCGAAAAGAATTTGGCTTACTTGCTCGGCAGAGTCGGCAGGTTCAGCCCTACAGGGAATAACACTCAATGTACTGATGCCAAATTCTGAAGCCATAGTATTAAAACAGCGGCAATTTACGTCTGTCTCAACCCCAATTGAGGCGCTGTTTGGTGTTTTGTTAACGCTTTTTTGTTGACGTGTGTTAAGAACTAAATGAACAATTGATACACTTCGGTTTTTCGTATCAATGAAGATATTTGCATTATGAGCGTAGCCGAAAATTTGAAGACAATTCAAAATTCATTGCCTGACCATGTCACTTTGGTGGCTGTTTCAAAAACACATTCCGTAGAACACATCATGAAGGCTTACGCCCAAGGGCAACGTGATTTTGGTGAAAATAAAGTGCAAGAGTTGACCGCGAAATATGAAGTAATGCCCAAAGACATTCGATGGCACTTGATCGGCCATTTACAAACGAATAAGGTGAAGTATATCGCTGGTTTTGTTCATATGATCCATGCCATCGATAGCTTAAAACTACTGAAAGAAGTAAACAAGCAAGCAGCAAAAGCCAATAGAGTGGTTGAGTGTCTGTTACAGGTACATATTGCCGAAGAAGACACCAAATTTGGCTTATCTCATGATGAATGCGAAAATCTTCTGATTGATCCAAAATTGCGCGAAATGAAAAACATACGCATCAATGGGTTGATGGGAATGGCAACGTTTACGGACGATCAAAATCAAGTAAAAAGAGAGTTTGCCGGATTGAAAAAACTATACGATCAATTGAAAGAAAGGCACGTAAACCTCAATTATTGGAATCCATCGGTACTTTCAATGGGCATGAGCGGTGACTATTTGCTTGCAATTGAGGAAGGTAGCAATATGGTACGCGTAGGTAGCTCGATTTTTGGATCTTGAGACTACAACTAAAGCTCAACCAAATCAGCGATTTTTTCCAACTTCGATTCAGAATATCGACCTGAGTCCTTGAAAATAATCTTCCCTTTTTCGTCCAAGACAAATACGTATGCTTCATTTTTCTTGTCCAGTTCAAGAGCCTTCATCTGATCTTTAAAGTCTCCTTGATAAAATAATAGGTAATCATTGAATTCGTCATCCACATTGTCCTTGATCTTCTTGATAATTCCATTGGCTGCTGATTGTCCGACCCCGGTGAACATCATAATCAGTTTAACATGGCAATCGTAGGCCATCGCGTTAAACCCTGATTCATCAATGAACATGGTGTAAACTGGAGCATACCAGTTGTCCAGAACCTCTTCAGCCTGTTGGGTGAAGGCGAGGAAAACAATACTTTTTTTTGCGTTGAGGTCTTTCGGGATTTCGAGTTTTTGACCTTTTACATTTTCGGCTTGAATAGTTGGGAATGATTGCGCTATGGATTGAACAGTGAATTGCAGAGCGATCAGTATGAATGAGAGTTTGACTATGTTCATATTTGCGAAGTGAAAATCTTTCATTCAATAGTAACGATTTGCGCGGCACTTTTAGTATTGTTTGTGGTGCTGAATATTGCTGCAGGATATGAAGTTTTCTCCTTTGTTCCTTGGCTTCAGATCCTCCCTTCTTTTGACCTTATGATGTGGTTGTTGGCTGCACTATTGCTCGTTTCTTCTGTATTGTTGGGTGGTGAATGGTTGTTGCCATTAGGTGCTTTTTTTCTAATCTCCTTCCTCTTGATTATCAGACACCACAGTCAAACCATTCATCTTGAATCAGAGATTCCCGCGACTGATACACTCAAGATAGTAAGCCTAAACGTGGGCCAGTTTTCAAATGATACTGCAGTTGTTGTTCAATGCATAAAGCTCATTCAAGAAGAAAAGCCAGACGCAGTTTGCTTGCAAGAGTTTGGCCTTTACTTCAAGTTGCCTGACGTGTACAGTGTTGCTGCAGACTTTGCAAAGAGGGCTGGTTATTTATATTTTGACTTTACTCCTAAACGAGGAAATATTTTCGGAACAGCATTTTTTTCAAACCATGAAATTACGACAATCGATACGGTGTTTCAGTTGCTGTCACATACCAATGAAACCAAGATTTATAGTTTGAATGCGCATGGAAAGCATGTTTCCATTGCCAATGTGCATCTGCAGAGCTATAATTTATTCTCGTCTCGAGATGCACTCACTTTTGGCTCAGTTATGAATGCTATAGAAATGCGAAACGAACAGGTACATTGGTTGGTTGATGCTCAACCCAATATCATTGTTGGTGATTTAAATGCCTCGCCAGGTACGATTGTTCACTCCAGGTTATGTGACGATTATGTAGATGTGCAACTGAATTTTGGTAATCCTTTTTCACCAACACATCAAGTGTTTCCTACGCGTTTAGACTATGTTTTTGTGGTTGAGAATTTCAAACCTATATCATTCCGCTTGAGTGCAAAATCACCTTCAGATCATAAGATGTTGGTGGCTGAAATTTTGTTTTAAGTGAATCTACATCAGGGTGTCGAAAACTCTCGAATCATCAAAGAACTTGCCTGTTATATAGGGTTAAGTTTGGTTTCTAAGCCTGAATGCATATGAATCGCCTCATTTTTCTATCTTATCTTATGATCATTAGTCTGGGCTCTTTCGCCCAAGAAGATGATAATAATTTCAACAAAGCCAAATTGCACTTAGCCAATCATAAGTTGAATCAGGCAATTCCGATTTTGGAGAAACTCTGGGCAAAGGATCCAGCCAATGCTAATCTGAACTATTTGCTCGGCCTATGCTACGTAAAGGAAGATATGCAAATTCCTAAATCGGTGGAATTACTTGAAACGGCCTCGAGCATCTATACTTCCGAATACGAATCGGGATCGAAAACTGAAAAAAGAGCACCAGAATACGTGTATTACTACATGACCATTGCCTACTCAAAAAATGGCCAGTGCGAAGAAGCCTTGAGAGCATTGAATAAGTTTTATCAAGTGTATACTTACAACTATGAGTATTATTTGGTAGATGGTCAGAAGTGGGTGCGAGAGTGTAATCTCGAGCGAAAAGAAGAGGAAGAAAAACCTCAAGAGGCCATTGCCGATGCTGCGAACCTAGCCGAATCTTCATCCGCTTCTCAAGCTACAGAAACGCCAACTCCTGCATTGAGTAAAGAACAAGAGGCCAGCCTTGAAATAGCTCAAGAAATAAAAGCCGAGCGCACTGAGCCACAGATCAAAGAGCACTTGATTCCTTTTGACGATTGGGATGAGCTCAGAACGCGCGAAGTCAATTATACTACAATGACATCTCAATATGGTATTCAAGTGGCTGCTTTAATGGATTTAAAACCAACGCGCGATTTTGAAAACCTGAAGAATGTCGAAGTCTACGTAGATGAGAACGGAATTTTTAGATATGTCATTGGTCGATTCCCATACAAAAAGCAAGCAGAATCTCTATTGGCTAAAATTAGAGAAAGAGGCTATGCTGACGCTTTTATTGTGGACGTAAACAGACCTAACTATGAGCAAGAAGTGCTTGGAGTTGGCGCGGAAAACATCAATTGGTACATTCAAGGATCGGTCGATTTTAGAGTACAAGTGGGTGCATTTAGAACCATTGTATCAAGCTCAGTAGCTGAAAAGTATCTCGAAGTAGAAGGTATCAAGGAAAATCAACAGAATGACCTTGTGATACTAACAGTTGGAAACTTTGCCCAGTATGATCAAGCTGCTGCTTACCGAGAAGAACTTAAAGCGATAGGAATAGAAGACGCATTCATTGTCGCTTTTAATTTAGGTAATAAGATTCCTTTGAAGGAAGCAAAAGATTATGCAGAGTCTAATGCGGCCAAGCAAAGTGAAACGCATCAAGAAGCTGGTGCCAAGAAAAAAGCAAGAGCTGATTTCTAAACTGGTGCCGTTTTCTCTTTCATATCAGCCGTTTATAGAATCTGAAGATGTCAGTTCGGTGCAAAACGATATTCTTACATGAGCTTTCACGCCAAAGAAAGTTGGTTTAGGTAAACTGAAAAGAAGCTCAACAATTGTTGGGCTTTTTTCATGGAGAAAATTCAGGCAAACAACTTCGGTTGGCTACCTTTGTCATTCTTTATTTTTGACCATTTACACCCTAGTCTTTTGAAGAAATTTCACGCCCTAAGTCTCGGAATTATTGCCTTTTCGTTTGTTGGATACGGACAGTTTAACAGAGGTGATTATGATCAGCCAGCTGTGCCTTTTGATGTCTTTAATGATGGGTCAGTAAATTTTAACCCGATTGTTGGAGATAATGGCACGTTCTTGTGGTTTACAAGAACCGGTCATGAACAAAATACTGGTGGACTCACGGATCAGGATATTTGGTTCAGTCATTTTAACAATGGAAAATGGAGCGAACCATCCAATAAATTCGAAGGATTAAACTCGAAGAAGAATGATCTCATCATCGGTCAATCTGAGAATAATACCATCTATCTTCTGAGGTATAACAAGACGAAAGTCAATGATCTTACGGCCATTGAAGCCTATAAGAAAGTTGGAGATACATACCTGCATGATCATTACCTTAACCTACCAGAGATCAACATTTCTGGATCTTACTTTGGATTTTACGTGGCGCGTGATGAATCCTTCGTCATCATATCCATGAATGCTGAATCTAGTTTTGGAAAAGAAGACTTATACATCAGCTTGAAGACCGAAGAAGGGTGGTCCAAGCCCATGAATATGGGTGCAAGGATCAATACAAGTGGGTTTGAAATGTCTCCTTTTGTTTCAAAGGACAAGAAGCATCTCTTCTTTTCTAGTGAGGGCCACAGAAGCATGGGCAAAGGAGATATATTCATGGCAGAACGTTTGGATGACACATGGCAAACATGGTCCAAGCCCGAGAACCTTGGTCCACATGCCAATAGCGAAGAGTTTGAAGCTTATTTCTCGCTGAACGAGAAGCTCAATGAGGCTTATTTTTTCTCCGACTCAAAGAATTCAAATGGAAGGCTCTACAGTATTTCCTATAAACTTGATCCGAATGTGTTAAGACTTACTTCTCATCGCTCTGCTACAGGCTTCGTTAAATTAGATGCATTACCTGCGATGAGCGTCAAACTCAATTTATTGGACGAGAACGATAAGGTAGTACAGTCCGTAACTACCAATGAAGATGGATACTTCAATTTACAATCCTTTTTGCCGGACAAGAATTATAAAATTGCCATCGATGAAGAAGACCGCAACGCCCTGGGCAATGCTGAAATATTTTTAGCAAATGATCTGGGTGAACAGATGGTTTTTATGAATGAAGAGAAGCTAGGGATATTTGGTTTCAAAATACTTTCCGGAAAGAAAATTGAGGAATTTGAGGCTTATGAGCAATTAGCCAAAGAAGGAAAGGTTGTGGATAAGGAAACTACAATTACAGGAAAGGTTACGAGCCACGACACTTTGACCGAAAAAGTTGAGCTCAATATCGTTGATGAGAATAATCGAGTACTTAAAACCATTCAAACGGATGACAAAGGGTTTTTCAGTTTCAGCACTGACGCGCGCGAAAAAAGCTATTTCTTGAGTTTGGGAAAGGACGTTTCTGGTTTAGTTGATGTCTATGAAATCTACCTTACCAATGAAAATCCTGATGAAGATATTGTTGTAACCAAAACAGGTAAGCACTTGTTTGAGTTCACTTCGTTGTTGAATTCTGGAAACAGTCCAATTCGTTTGCTCGATGAAAAGGATGCTTCAATGCCCAACCACCTTTTCGAAGAACATGCATTAAGTGAACTCCAAAGTGATCAACTCGCTGGATTTCTTATCAAGGATGCTCTTCCTTTAATCAATGCTGAAATCGCTCTGATCAATGAGTTTGATGAGGTTATGCTTTCTTCTCGAACGGATGAGAATGGCCAGTTCCAGTTTGACGCGGAATTATTGGAAGGGGAGTATACACTTCAGCTTTCTGAAAATCAGCAAAAAGAATTGAATGGAAGTGAGATTTTCTTGGCCCAAAACCCGGAAGATGTGTTGATTTATATGAATGATGATCGAGCAGGAGTCTTTGCCTTCAGAAAATTGGCAAGAAATAAGCCGATCACATTATATTCATTGCGGACGCAAGCAGAATCAGGCACTGTAGTTTCAGAATCAGCGGCATCATTAAAAGGTAAATTTCAATATAAGAAACTGCCAAAAACTGGAGTTACCTTGACTTTGCTGGACTCCGATGAAAATGTAGTGCAGAAAACTGTCGTTGAGAATGATGGAGGCTTCGAGTTTAAAAACTACATTCCTGAAAAGAGTTATTTCATCTCCGCGCAGTCTGAAGGCTTATCGGATATTTATGAAATCTACATTTCAGGTCAGCAAAAGAATGTATTGGTGAACAGAACCGACAAAACGGTTTTTGCGTTTAAAATTTTACCTACTCAGGACGTAGTTTTAAGCCAGTCGCGAGTTCAAGAGACGCAATTATCATCATCAAACGATGCGCTAGATGCCGACATGTCTGAGTTGGATTTGCGCGATGTTTATGATTTTGATATTCGCAATGTGGAGAGGGAAAATTTTGCACCATTAAATGCGGCTATTGAACATGCGCTTTTGGGTGAGAGAGTGATAATAAGGGTGTTTGAAGAAATAGATTCTGAATCGTCAAAAGTTCATCTTGCTACCATTTCTGCTAAAGAGTTTCAGCCGCTTATTACACATTTGATGCAGCAAGGTATTTCAAAGAATTATATCAAAACGCTAAAGTCTACAAGCGATCAAGTATTGATAATAATTAACGACAAATAAAAAAGGCCAGTTAGCATACTAACCGGCCTTTTAAATTCATGTTTGTTGAAATTACTGAACAATCAGCCTTTTAATTTGACTACTTCCTTTCTCAGTTTTAAGTTCTACCAAATAAACCCCTTGGCTTAATTCAGAGCAATCAATCACTGTATTAAACACATTATTCTCGACATTAATTTGGCTGACCAATTGGCCTTTTAAATTGTAAGTAGAAAGCTCAGTCACTGATAATCCTTTGGGCCATGATGCAGTCACTTGATCATTAGTAGGGTTTGGGAATAGATCAAAGTCAACATCTTGTCCTATTTCATCAACTCCTAAGCAAATAGCAGTACTAGCTTGGATTTCCGTTCTGTCACTAATACAGTATTCTTGAATTTCCCAATCATAAAAGAAGTAGTATTCGCTTAACCCGTTTACACCACCGCTCTGATAAATGCTGACCAATCCCGGAATCTCATATGGAAAGTCAACCCCGCTTGTGTTGTAATAAAGATCAAATACAGAGCTGCTTGGCGATAAGAATATACGATAACCATTACCCGCAATTATATTGACGTCCAACACGACTTCTCTGTAATTGCCTTGTGTAACATTGACTGTTCTAGTAGCCACAGTTTGGCCCGAGCCATTTGTGATCACAAAAGTTCTTTCACCAGAAGTAGTGGCATACACCCTTATGCTGTGAAGTAGAAAGTCGTTGTATGCATTGAAGAAAAGAGGAGTCGTGTTTGGGAATTGTGCAATGTCAAACGACCCAATCAAATTGTTTGGAGCACCTATGTTTTGAGACCCACCAGGAACAATTGACTCAACATAATATGAAGTGGTGTTTTGCAAAATAGGTGTGGTGAAATTGTTGCCTTGCTGAATGTAAGATCCACCGAAAGGAACATCATACCAACGATGAAATCCTTGACTGCTTGCTGTTAAAACAGCATTTTCTCCTGGACAAATGTGTGCATCGTTTCCTACAGGTGCTTCAGGTCTGTCCACAACGATATATGAAGTTTTAACTTCAGTATCACTGCCAAATTGATTCGAGGCAATCAATGTAACCTCGTAAGTTCCGTTCACAGTGTAGTAATGCGTTGGGTTTTGGGCAGTAGATGTTCCACCATCACCAAAATCCCACGACCAGGATGTAGTGCCATTCAAAGACTGATCAAAGAATGAAACGAAACCATTACAAGTTTCAAGAATATTGGACGAGAAATCAGCGATTGGCTCTTCAATTATTGGGTTACAGTCCCAATCTATTCTAAACCCAGGCTCGGTTACAGATCCATTGGTGAAGAATTTCAAGGTAACAGCACCGCTTTGTGATGAAATGGAAGATGGTGGAGGATTTGATCCACAATATTTTCCAATCAATGCTGAATTTGTATTTGGTCCATCATACACTTCTAAATAGTCAGTAGTGCAAGTAGAACCCCCATTTTGTAGATCGAAAGAAACAAACTCCAGACTTATGCTTCCAGTGTTTGGAGGGGCGATCACAAAGGTTGAATTGGTAGAATTCGAATAATCGCTCAATGGCCCTCCATTGTCAAATAACACACCCGAACAATCGGTTTCAGTGACAGTTCCATTAGAAGGGATCGTGAATTCGCATGGTCCGTTTGGACCAACTTGAATATAAGCTGCTTGATCAAGGGTGTCGGCTCCACATGATGAGGTCACAATCAAGCTAACATCATAAACACCAGCCGTTGTGTAGGTATGCGTTGGAGCAAATTGGGTGCTCGTAGTGCCATCACCAAAATCCCATAGATAAGAAGCTCCATTGAAGCTGAGGTTTGCGAATTGAACCGTATGAGGCACTACGCACGAAACAACAGTGTTCGAACCATAATCAGCGACTACTCCATCAGGGAATCGATCTCCAATTCCTACAGCATGCCATGCATTGGCCGTATTGATGACTTGCGGACTGCAAGGTCCGAACAAATCCAGTGCTGATTCGATGGCGTAATAACGAGCATCAACATATTGGCTTGATGGCGTTAGGTACACAGTGTTGTTTCTGAACGCTATCGCTCCAGCATCTTGCAAACCGATTCCGTTTACACTGAAGTTATCACCGTTATCATTCGTTCCCGTTGCGCCAACTACCAAAAGGTAATACCAGAAATTTTGAACGCCACTATTAATGTGCACGCCACCATTATCGAACGATCCTGGGGCAGTTGATGCCCAGTTGGCTCCTAGGTAGGTGTCAGGATCACCTTGCGAATTGGGATTGGCCATGTTGCGAATAATAAAACCCAAATCCTCTCCCATTAGCCAATCTCCATTTACAAAGCCTAAAGCGTCAAATTCTACAGAAGCACCAAAAATATCAGAGAAGCTCTCGTTCAATGCGCCTGATTCGCCCTGGTAAATGAGATTGGATGTGAAATTCGTCAAACCATGAGTTACTTCGTGTCCAGCTATATCTAGTGCAGTAAATGGAGCATTTCCGCCAGGTCCATCACCATATGTCATGCGCTGACCATCCCAAAAGGCGTTGGCGTAGTTTACACCATAATGCACATAGCTCCTGAGTGTGAAGCCATTGTCGTCAATACTGTTTCTTCCGAAATTATTAAAGAAATAGTCGTAGGTCATTTCAGTTCCCCAGTAGGCATCTGTTCCAAAAATATCTACCGATGTCGATGTCCAATTATTGTCATTGTCAAAAATGTCAGTGGCAGCACCATAGCTCGTTCCATTATTCAAACTGTATGTTTCAATCCCATTTCCTCTTCCAGATTCACGAAGACGGAAATTCGTGCCAGTGTAATCAGTAATTATGGTTTGGGTTCCGCTGTAACCTGTATTGGCACTTCCCGTGCTGTCTGCATGATGAATGAGGTCATTCTCAAAAACTATACTTCCACTTGTAGCATCAACATACACCTCTCTTCGCGAAAGCGGAACCTGGGCGTATACATTAAATTTCCATGTCAAATGGAGGTCAACTGTGGATAGACTAGGGTCTTGATTTACAATTTCCAATTTTCCTTGCGGATAATAGCTTGCGTTTGGATCGTTCTCTTCCATTTTCAGCAGAGCCTCTTCTGCCTCAACTTCCCATTTGTATAGTTCTGCATTGATGTTAGAAATTGCGTTTTGTAAGGCTTGCGATTCCGATAGCGAAGGGCTGAAAGTCGGTATGTTGTCAAACAGATCGCCATTCATGCTCACTACTTCACCATCCAAAACATGTACAATCCAAATTCCATTCGTAATCGGATATCCATTTACCATCTGTTGATATCGAAAATGCGTCATTCCCATTTTATCTGACTCTTCTCCAATCAAATCAAACGTTACTGAAGGATGTTCGGAAAAGAAATTATTGCTCATCCAAGCCTGCCAGCTGCTGAAAGCAATGCGTTGTTCTTCATAGAATTTTATATGTGCTGGAATGCTGCTAAAGTCTTTAATTCTAACTTTTTCTGCACCTTCCACAACTTGATTTACTGCACGACCTGTGAGCACGTTTTCAGCACTTGAGTTGTATCCAACGGATAAGGCAAAAGCCAAAAGGAATAACGATTTCTCCATGAAAGTTTAATTAGGTTCTTCAAATATAACTTTCAGACGCAACGAAAGTTCAGTGTGTCAAGATTAAGCTGACCAACTTTTGGCACTCCTTGGAAGTCAAGCTTGTCATATTGACAGACTTTAATGGCTGGCATAGGCTTTGACTAATGTGCTAGTCGATAAACGGTGGAGTTATTTCTACCAAGAAAAGATTTAGACAGAAAAAAGTAAACTAAAATTGGAAAGCTATGAAGGGTACCATTAATGTTCAGGCGGAAAATATATTTCCGATAATTAAAAAATTCCTCTACTCAGATCATGAAATATTCATCAGAGAGTTGGTGTCGAATGCGGTAGACGCAACATCAAAATTGAAAGCGCTTTCAAGAATGGGTGAAGGGCCTACTGATCTTGGAGACACGACCATAGAGATCAAGCTGGATGAGAAAAAGAAAACCTTACACATCATCGATAAAGGTATCGGGATGACGCAAGAAGAGGTTGAAAAGTACCTGAATCAAGTGGCGTTTTCTGGGGCATCTGAGTTTTTGGAGAAATATGAAGGTAAGGTTGATGACGCAGGAATCATCGGTCACTTTGGTCTTGGTTTTTACAGTGCCTTTATGGTTTCGAAGAAAGTAGAGGTGATCACTAAAAGTTGGAAGGACGAGCCAGCTGTAAAGTGGGTGTGCGATGGGAGTCCTGAATTTTCTGTTACAAAATCAAAGAAAGAAGAAAGAGGTACAGAAATCATCCTTCACATTGATGATGACTCTAAGGAGTTTTTGGAAGAAGCCCGAATTTCTATCATTCTAGATAAGTATTGTAAATTCTTACCGGTAGCAATCAAGTTTGGTGAAAAAGACATTTGGGAAGACGATGCCAACGGGGAGAAAGACGATAAAGGAAACGTTAAGCAAGTCAAAAAGGAAGTTGACAACATCGTTAACAACCCTAATCCTTTGTGGAAGAAGCAACCGACTGATCTGAAGGCTGAAGATTATTCGGCTTTTTATAAGGAACTCTATCCAATGACATTTGAAGAGCCCTTATTCAACATCCACATCAATGTAGATTATCCGTTCAATTTGACAGGGGTGCTGTATTTTCCGAAATTGGCAAAGCACAAAGTGGAATTGTCGAAGAATAAGATCCAACTTTACAGTAATCAAGTATTCATAACCGACTCAGTAGAGAATGTAGTTCCTGAGTTTTTGACATTGCTTCATGGCGTCATTGACTCGCCAGACATCCCGCTGAACGTGAGTAGAAGTTACTTACAAAGTGACTCGAACGTAAAGAAAATCAGCAGCCACATTTCTAAGAAGGTTGCCGATAAATTGGCTGAAATGTTCAAAAACGATCGCGCAGATTTCGAAAAGAAGTGGCCTGATATGCAAGTCTTTATGGACTACGGGTTGCTCACTGATGAGAAGTTCTATGAGCGTATTCAACCGACCTACTTGTTGAAAAATACAAACGATGAATTCAAAACGTTTGATGAGTATAAAGAGCAAATCAAGGAAAAGCAGACAGATAAAGATGACAACTTGGTAATTCTTTACACCAATGATGCTGAAGCCCAGCATAGTCTTGTGGTTAAGGCCAATAAGAAAGGATACGATGTACTGGAAATGAATACTCCATTGACATCACACTTGGTGCAGCAGTTTGAAATGAAAATGGATAAAATTCAATTCAAACGTGTAGATGCGGATGCTTTAGAGAAATTGATCCCAAAGAAAGATAGCGCTGAAAGCAATTTAACTGAAGACCAAAAAAATGCGCTTACTCCGGTCATTCATAATGTGGTTGACAAGGAAAAATTCAGCATTCAATTCGAAAGCCTTGACGATAATGATCCTCCGATGATGATTACTCAAAGTGAGTTTATGCGCAGAATGAAGGAGCAAGCCGAAGTGGGAGGAGGAATGTTTGGAATGGGAAACTTGCCTGAGTCGTTCAACCTGGTAGTCAACAGCAATCATCCACTTATTTCGAAGATTCTTTTGGAAGAAGATGATGCGAAAAAAGCTGAAATGGCTAAGCAAGCGGCTGATTTGGCATTGCTTTCTAAAGGAATGCTCAAAGGCGAAAAGTTGACAGCTTTTATCGAGAGAAGCGTCAATCTGATTAACTAAATAGAGCGATACAAAGTATTGTGAAGCCCATAGCTAATGTGCCATGGGCTTTTTTTATTACCACCAAACTACAAACCAACGCTCGGTTCTTCCATCGGGATGAAGCACCCACAGCATGGGAGAATTATTGTTAAGTAATTCAGATTGAACCTGTGGACGAATGGCATCCAATAGGTGCCATTCCCTATTGTAAAGTGGGTCAATTAACCAATTTGTTTTTTTCGGCAGAAAGAATAATGTTCGGTCAAAACCCAATGATTCTAACGAATTCTGGTTCATCCAGAGGCCGCTGCAATTGGCTTTATTTACACCGTCTTGATTGCCATCATAATCAAAAGGGAGAAAGCAAAAGCTTTGGAAGAGTAGCATTTGCCTGCATTCTTTGGGATCTAAATTTAATTTGCCCAAGTATGGACGAGTATTCTCATCGAAGAGAAGCGGAAATTGATGTTCTTCAAGTTTTCGCTTTTTTAAGCTCAGAAAGTCATGATTGTTCGGTCCGCACCAGAGCCGTTCTGGTGATGTTGCTTTGGGGTTTAATAGATAAAACTTGCATGCTAGTTCGAGGTGGATCAATCCAATAACTGAATGCTTGATGATGAAATCTAGCTCGCCCAAAGTCCTTTTTTGAAGTATGATTTGGAGGTTTTCTACAAGTACCTCAATCTCTGGATGTGCTTTCAGATAGTGGCTTAGGAAACGCTCAGCTCTTTTCCCGAGCATCACTGAATCGCTTAAAACTTCGTCATAATGAGCAGGCATTTTTTCCGACTCCACAATAAATGGTTCTGCGTTCCTTAAAGAAACTTGAAGCGGTGATTTTGCAGTTATAAATCCTACATACTGGAGCCATATTTCTTCTTCAGGGGTGAACAATGCTGTGGTCGGATTAATGTGACATCAAGTTAATCAAATATGCGAAGTGTGCTAGTTTTGATGCATGAACAATAAAATGCGCGTTAATGAGCGCACCCGAGATATTGGCAATTTTCTAGTCGGGCGTTTGCTTCCCCTTGCTAAGAAAAGGTAGGTAGGACCGTTTACATTTATCGATCACATGGGGCCATCGCTTATGGGCCCTGAAAAATTGATGGGTGTTGATCAACATCCACACATCGGATTGTCAACGTTGACATACCTTTTTGAAGGTGAAATTGAGCATAGGGATAGTACGGGTGCAATTCAACTGATTGGCCCAGGAGATGTTGGATTCATGACGGCTGGAAAAGGTGTAACCCACACTGAGCGGTCGCCAAAACATTGGCATGACGGAAAGGTGCATACGATGCATGGCTACCAAATATGGGTAGCAATGCCAATAGATCAAGAAGAAATAGAACCTCACTTTCAATTTATTCCAAGAGTAGATATTCCTGCTGCGATGCATAATGGACTTGTGATTAAAGTCGTTGCAGGTAAAGCATTCGGACTTCAGTCTCCATTAAAAGTATATTCTGATCTATTTATGGTTGACGTTTTAACTGAAGAGCAAAACACCTTGAACCTTCATAATCAGTTAAAAGGCGAAATAGCTATTGTTGTGGTTTCAGGCAGCGTAACCGAAGGTGGAGAAGTGATTGAAGCAGGTCAGATGTTGATTTCAAAGACAGAAGATTCTTGTCGGTTGCTCTTGGCTGCGAATACTCAGTTGCTCTTGTTTGGCGGCCATCCATTCCCTGAAGAGCGCTTCTTGCATTGGAATTTTGTTTCGCATAGTAAAGAGCGGTTAGAAAAAGCCAAGGAGGATTGGATTAACAAACGATTTCCGAAAGTTCCGGGTGACGACACTTACATACCTTTACCTGAATAAAAAGTGAACCCTTGTGGTTTGCATCTGTTGCTCAATAAACTTCAGTGGAATATGAATATTTACGATTTAAGCTTCAAGAAACCGAGTGGAGAAGAGGTTTCGATGCATGAGTTTAGGGGCAAGCCCTTGCTCATTGTGAATACGGCCACCAAATGTGGATTGGCTCCTCAGTTTGACGGGCTAGAAAAATTGCACCAGAAATATAAGAACGATGGTTTGGTGGTCATTGGTATGCCTTCGGCTCAATTCTTAAACCAAGAGCCCGAAACAAACTCCACCATGACTGAACTATGCAGAATAAACCACGGAGTAACCTTCCAATTGACAGAAAAAATTGATGTGAATGGAAAAAACACTCATCCTATTTTTTCATACCTAAAGAAGGAACTCAAAGGAGGGTTTTTCGGTAGCAGCATCAAATGGAATTTCACTAAGTTTTTGATCGATGCCGATGGAAAGCCTTTTAAGCGCTATTCTCCGAGAACGACTCCAGATGAAATAGAAGAAGATATTCTACGATTGTTGAAAGAAGTTTAATTTCCAAAGCGCCTGAGAATTTTATCCAGAAAAAGGACGCATTTGATGAATCATTAAGAGTAGGATGCATGATTATCGTTGAATTGAAGAGTTAATAAATAATTGATTCCTGAATTGATGATATGGTAAATATTTCCATAATTCACTGATTAATTCTTTTTAAAACACAGCTACAAAATAAATTTGTGCGATCAACTAGAACCTGAATGCACACTAGATTGAATCCTGTAAATACCATTCCTGTAGACCACTTTTTCCGAGGAGCATTTTCCATCGATATGGTATTGATCACTTTTGTTGAGGATGAACTAAAAGTGATGCTTCAAGAGAAAATTGAGCCTCCCCATGAAGGGCAGTTGGGCCTTCCAGGTAAACTGATATTACCAAATGAAGATACCGATCAGGCCATGAATGACTTCATGTTAGATTTGATTGGAACGAATAAGTTCTATAAAAAGCAATTAAAAGCGTTTTCAGATGTAAATAGGCATCCATTGGGACGCGTCATCTCTTTTGCTTACTATGGTTTGATTCCACAAGAACAGTTTACAGAACCGTTGGCTGAAGGACTAAGTTGGCACAATGCGTATGAAGTTTCTGGCTTGTGTTTCGATTACGATCGTATTTAGAAGTCGGTTTTGAAGCGGTTTAGAAAAGGCCTTCTGAGGCATCCTACTGTCTTTGAAATTCTTCCGGAGAAGTTCATTTTATCTGATGTCAAGAGAATTTATGAATTGGCATTCGACAAAGAACTGGACTCTCCAAATTTTAGAAAGTTGATTCGAAAAAGCGATTTGATACATCCTACAGGAGAAATCAAACATGAAAAGGATTTCATCGGAAGGCCTCCAAGGTATTATAGTTTTAATCGAGAACGATACCTCGGGGAATTCAAGGAGAGGATTCATTTCTATTTTTAGGGGCGCGGACTATACGATCGCGACAAAGAGTTTTGAAGGAGATTCATAATTGATAATTCATGAATTTTAATTGGAAGCGAATTAACCTTGAACTATGAACCACGAACTTACTATTCGCTATTGCTGCGAAGTCTTCACCCAAGATTCAGCATTGAGTCAAGCGTCAAGTGACAGACAAAAAGCACTTCAAACACTAGCTACGAAGTGAGGAAAGGCCTTGAATTCAGAAGGCGTTCTGATCGAATTGTGGCCTTAGTGAGAACGGGAAGCGACCGAGTGGGCGAGGTTGATCACCCGATCGAACCTTGGCTACAAGAAGAGCAGGTTGCTTTGTGAATTCACAGCCTTGACTTTTTAGTTTTCTTTTGTGTCAAGACAAAAGGAAAAAAAGCCAAAAAGATTCGAGTAATGTGGCTTTCAGTCATGAGCGCGCGTTCACGAATTGAGGCTACCTTTACCGCATGAACATGTTTAAGACATTGAATCCATCAAAGTTCTTGCTCAATGCATTGGATGATCTGGGATTCAAAAAGCCAACGCCCATTCAGGAGCAAGCATTTCCGGTTATTGTTTCCGGCAAGAATGTAGTCGGCATAGCCCAAACAGGAACGGGTAAAACACTTGCCTACATGCTTCCTATTCTGCACAGCATGAAATACACTACCGATAAACATCCAACAGTGTTGGTCATGGTTCCAACGCGTGAGTTGGTGCAGCAGGTGGTGGATCAAATCGCGCTCTATTCAAAATACGTAACGGTGAGAACGGTGGGTGTTTATGGCGGCACAAACATCAATACTCAGGCCCTGACCCTGAAAGATGGAGTGGATATTTTGGTTGCTACTCCAGGCCGTTTATACGATATGGTTATCGCCCGCATGGTTTCTCTGAAGAACGTCAAAAAATTGGTAATCGATGAGGTGGATGTGATGCTCGACTTAGGTTTCATTTTTCAACTCACCAATATATTTGAGTTATTGCCAGAGCGAAGGCAAAACATCATGTTTTCTGCAACCATGACGGAGGAAGTGGATGTTTTAATTAAAGATTTTTTCTACGATCCGGTTCAAATTTCAATTGCTGTAAGCGGTACACCACTAGAAAATATTGTTCAAGAGAGCTATGAGGTCCCCAACTTTTACACTAAAGTCAACTTGCTCGAATACCTTCTCGAAGACGATCAAGAGTTCTCAAAGGTTCTCATCTTCGCACCTACTAAAAAAATGGCCGATCGATTGCAGCAAGCGCTTTTGGAGCATTTTGGACCTGAGTTGGTAATCATCCATTCTAACAAAACTCAAAATACTCGAAATGCTGCCATCGAGAATTTTAACAGTGGTCAAAATCGCATTCTCATTGCGACTGATGTTATCGCAAGAGGATTAGATTTGGATAAGATTACTCACGTCATCAATTTTGACACGCCTCAATTTCCTGAAAATTACATGCACCGTATCGGAAGAACTGGACGTGCAGAGGAGATGGGAAAGACCATTTTACTTTTCTCAGAAAAAGAACGCGCTGCTAAAGACGCTATTGAAGCATTGATGGATCGAGGGATTCCAGAACTGCCCTTGCCTGATGAGGTCGAAATATCAAGAAAGCTTATTCCTGAAGAGCAGCCCAAGCAGGTGAACATAATAAGCGGACATAGCTTGACTGGAGAGAATGCATCCGGTCCTGCTTTTCACGAGAAAAGTGCAAAAAATAACAAAGTCAATCTCGGAAGTCGCTACAAGCGTGAAATTGTATTGAAGTATAAAAAACCACTTACAAGAGGCGATAAGAATCAGAATAGAAAAAAGAAATAGGGCTGAGATGCACTTCATGTGCTGGTCATTCCTAAATAAATTCTTAAACAGACAAGATGCTACGGTGGCATTGCTATTTTTACGGCTCTTTGAAAGATAGGTATGAAAGAATATAAGGACGATGTAGAGGCCGCTGACGATTTTGGAGTAAAGGTCAAAGCGCTGAAAAAGGAATTGAGCAAGGTGATTGTTGGACAGGACGAGGTTATCGATGCCCTGCTTACATCCATCTTCAGTAATGGCCACTGTTTGTTGGTGGGAGTGCCGGGTTTGGCAAAAACACTATTGGTGAATACCATGAGTGAAGTGCTCGGCTTGAGTTTCAGTCGAATTCAGTTTACACCAGATTTGATGCCTTCTGATATCATTGGTTCAGAGATTTTAGACGATTCTCGCCATTTCAAATTCGTAAAAGGGCCAATTTTTGCCAACATCATTTTGGCAGATGAGATCAACAGAACACCACCTAAAACGCAAAGTGCATTGTTAGAGGCTATGCAAGAGCGTATTGTTACTGCAGCTGGTCAACGTTATAGATTGGAGGCTCCCTTTTTTGTGTTAGCTACCCAGAACCCCATTGAACAGGAGGGTACTTACCCTTTGCCCGAAGCCCAACTCGACCGATTCATGTTCAATATTTGGGTTGATTATCCTTCGTTTGAAGAAGAAGTGGCCATTGTGAAACAAACAACTTCCACCGCACAAGTGAAACTCGAGCACATCATGAGTGCTGAAGAAATATCGTACTTCCAGCAATTGGTGCGTAAAGTTCCAGTGCCAGATGGCGTTGTTGACTATGCTGTGAGATTGGCGAATGCTACTCGACCAGGCAAGGATTATTCACCAGATATCACCAATGAATTTGTGAATTGGGGAGCCGGACCACGAGCCAGTCAATACTTGGTGTTGGGTGCCAAATGCCATGCTTTGCTTCGCGGTAAATATGCTCCTGATAATGAAGATGTACGCGCAGTTGCGAAGAATGTGTTGCGCCATCGAATCGTGAGAAATTATAAGGCTGAAGCTGAGGGTGTTTCAACTGAAAGCATCATCGAATCGTTGATGAAAGTAGCCTCCGCATAATTTTCGGATACATTAAGATAAATAGCAGGGCAGCGTATTCAATGAATATCAATATCATGCTCTCTGAATATGGTTGACTTGAATATGCACTGTAGCTGAGAATTACAAGTAAAGACCAGGCAAGTGCTGAGAAATTTCTAGTGAGAATTCCTAAGATAAGTAGCACCGCTATGTACCAAGGATGCACTGTGGTGGCCAGTATGAAATATGCAAATAGCCCCCAATAGATTGATTTAAGCGCATCCATAAGATCCAACTCCTGTTGTTGAAAAAGGAGATAGGCCATGGTTCCTATGGATATTAGTCCAAAAGACGGACCGATGAAGGCTATTCCGTTGTATCCCATTACCATCTCTGATATTTCACGAGCGACATAGTATAGGCTGGCATTAAACTCAAACGTTTGATAGTAAAGTCGTATGCTCGACCAGTAATTCAATAAAATTTCTGAATTATAGAGCGGGATGAAAAGAAGCAATAGCACGGCCGCAAAACTCAAGGAGAACCTCACTCTAAATTTTTTCGGAATGGCTTTCCATAGGAATGGAAAAAGCAAGATTGGAATAAGCTTTGTACCAACAGCTAGTGCCAATGCACTTCCTGCCAGTCCCAATTTGCTATCTTGAATAAATTTTATACACAAGACGATAAAGAAAATCATTACCGCTTCAAAATGAGCATTAGCCACAACATCGATGATGAGCAATGGATTCAACATATAAATGATGCTGTATTTTGGGCTCACATTTAGGCGCATTAATACTTTCGGCAGCATCCAAATCGTTCCAATTTCCGCCAATAATATCGGTAGTTTTATGTGCAAGGATGAAAGATAAAAATCGTTTGAAGCAAGGGCACCGAAGGCTGATATGATCTGAATCGCTTCGGGGTAAACAGAATGATAATCTGGCGAATTGAGTAAAGGATAAAGCTGTTCGAAAGGTGGAAAACTGTTTGCAACTATGAATTCTGATGGGGTTAATAAGAACGGATTGAATCCAATAAGTGTCATTTCTCCATCCCAAATGAATCGGTAAATATCGTCACTCAAAGTTGGGAAGGAGAGCCATGCGATACATCGGGCAAAGACTCCGATGACTGCTGCAGTCCTTATTTTATTCACTTCGTGATAAAGGGCTATAAAAGCAACATATAAAGAGAAGTAGACTGCACAAAGTTGAAATATCTCTGTTCTAGGAGTGAAGAATAAGATGGCAATTGTTCCAAATAGAAATAAAACGGAAGCAACGATTATAGAGTTATTGAATCCGAGTTGTTTCACTGTTTTTCGATTCGCAATATTTCAATTCTTCGCTCTTTGGCGGCTTTGATACCATAAATCGATTCTAGCGCTTGGTCTCTGCTGTCTGAAACTTCACTCGAAGCCTTGCTTTCTCCGTATGGAATTTTTTCAATCGTTAATTGACCAGACTTCAAGTATGGAAGAAATGCGCCATTCGAATATTGGTTGATGTAGTTTTCCATCGAAGAAATTCTTCGATAGGTTAAGTTTAAATTATAATCGCTGTCAGCAAGCGGACTGGCATATCCTTTTACTGCTAAATTGATGGTTGCGCTATCGGATAATTCGATCAATAACACGTCCAGTGCTTTGTTGAGTCGTGTGACACTCGCAGCTAAATCTCGTTCGAAAAGTAGTTTCAGAGCATCCCCAAGTTCAATCTTCGCAGTTCCGTCCAAGGCACTTTTGTTCACTGCGTCAATGTATTCTTGTCTTAAGCCTGAATATTCTTCAACCGTCTCCACATAAGTGAGGTTCGTTGATTTTGCTGTAGATCTTGGGTTTGGTCTGTCATTGTGGAAATACAAACTGATGGGCAGAAGCGTTTGCAATTCCTCGAGGTTTTTTGGATTTTCAATTTCAACTACAGCAACAGGCGGTAGGCTATCCAATTCCATTGTGTCTGCTTTGAGAGAGTCTTCAGGAATTATTTCAATTGGTGGAGGGAGAACTTTGATTTTGTAGAAATCATTACAACATGTTTCGTTACCACTTTTCTTCAGTCCGCTGATTCTGTTTGAAGCAAAATATCCTACGCTATCGTTTCTATTCAACATTAAATAGTAGTCATCGGCAGGAGAGTTGATTTCATTGCCCAGGTTTTCAGTGATATTGTACGAACCAAGTATTCCTTGACTCTTGAAAATATCAAACCCGCCAAAACCAGGTTGGCGGTTTGAACTGAAATACGTGGTAGTGTCTGATTTGTCAAAGTAGGGCGTAATTTCATCTCCTTTTGTATTGATGGTATTGCCCATGTTCCTTGAGCGCGAAGTAGGTTCGCCATTTTTCATTGGTACAAACCATAAATCCATGCCTCCCTTACCACTGGCCCGATTGGATACAAAAATCAAGTATTCATCCTCGCCAATAGTCGCGATGGCAGGCTGCGTATTTGATGCGTTAGCCTCATTCACGGGTTCTGGCAGCGCGGTTGGTGCACTCCAAGTTTCACCGTCTTTTTTTGTGACATAGATAGAGCAGGAGCCAAAGTCAGGACATTTCGAAAAATAGAACCGTGAGGAATCTGCAGAAAACACACCGTTTCCGATATGTGCGTCTTGAGTAGTAATGGGTAGGTCCAATTCGGCACTAATCCAAATACCACTGTCGCGAACCAATTTTTGTATTTCAACAAAAACGGGTTTATTCTTTTTTACTTCATCGTCTTCATAGCGCATGGTAGAGAGATACATCGTATTCGAGTCATATAAATAGGGACTCATTTCCGCGTGGATGGTATTGATGCCACTATCGGGCCTTACTACCTCATATTCAGCCGTATCGTTTCTATGTTCTAGTGCCCAATCGCAGCTTGCAATTTGATCCCGTGCCCAACGATACATATCGTCTCGTACACGGTAAATGCTCAAAAATGATTCTAAATTTCTTTTTGCCTCCTTGTATTTTCCCATTTGCTGTTGCATTAGGCCGCTATAAAAGCTTGCTTCTGGAAATAGATCCCGTCCATCTGCTGCTATGGTAGCTTCGTAAAAATCCAAGGCGCGTTTATAGTTACGTTGCTTGCGATAAGCTTGAGCGGTTTCAAAATTGGCCTCCAACAGGTTGGTGTCCATCTTCAGTGCTTTCTTGTAGTAGAAAATAGCAGATTGGTAATAGCCGTCTTTCTGTTCCTTATTGCCTTTGGCAATGTATTGCCCAGCAGTTTGTGACGAGGCCATACCAGCCATCAACCAAGCCAAGCCCAGCGTAAGTATCGATTTTACAAATAGTCTGGACATTGTCTTAATCGCTTCACTTTTTCCCTCACCGTGGGTATGATATAAATTACACTTGCCTCCCAAGCCCCTCGATATTCCGAAGCGGGCTGCAAAGTAGAGTAGTTGATGTCGTAACTTCCTCCGATGTACAAATTGTTTAAATCTAGACCTAATGCGATATTTACTGCATCGCCAACACGGGTCCAAGCACCCAATCGAACCGCTTGTGGGTTCATCGGTCCAGTGTTCAGATGATAGCGAAAGGCACCACCAACTACTACTTCATTTTGTTTTTCTTGCAGGTTGATCTGCGCAGAGGGCATAAAATCCCATTTATCCAGCATTTGCATCGATGAAATGAAAAGCAGGTTGTGCCTCATGGCTATTCTAGATTCAAAGCTTTGAGATAGACTTAAATCCGGCTGGTTAAGGTTGAAGAGAGAATATCCTACCCCCATTCTTCTGCGCTCATTGATACGCCTTTCCAGAAATGTTCCTGCGCCAAAATTCAAGGCTATGGTTGAAGCTCCGCCATTGGTGCGGTCTCCAGAAATAAGCGTTCTATCCAGGCGGATACCATTGAATTGATCACCAAAATTCAACTTCGAATAATCTATACTCTGCTGGATGATTCCTCCTTTTGCACCCAAGTGTAGTTTTACATTTTGCCAATTCCCCAGTTTGAATCTTCCTGCAATCAAGCCTTGTACCTCGGTGGTGGTTAGGGCAGAAAGACCTGCATTATCGGTCGTAATGAAAAGACCAATTCCGAATGGTTTCAGGTTGAATGGAGCATTCATGTCCATCCCGCCTCCGAATGTTTGAAATGGCTCAGATGAAACAGAGGACCACTGGTTTCTGATGATTCCGTTGAAGCGATATGTACCTTCGAAATGTCCAGTCAATGCCGGATTACTGAATAGCGGTGTAGCCCAGAATTCACTGAAATGAACGTCTTGTGCTTTTGTCGAAAACATAAGAACGACTGAGACTATGCTAAAAATTATTCGTCTCATTCAATTACAGTGACGTTGCCCTTCGTTTTATACTTTCTTTGTGTAATGCACAGTGCTTCAAGCTGATAAACATAAACGTCTTTTTCTGCCGGAACACCCTTGAAGGTTCCGTCCCATCCAATGGCTTGGTCGTTACTTCTGAAAACTTCTTTACCCCAACGATCATGAATGATCAATTCGATGGACACAATGTTTCTTCCATAGACAAACAGCTCGTCATTCACACCATCTCCATTTGGAGAAAATGCACTCGGTATGTAAATCTCTGGTGTATCGCAAACAATCTCATAGGGAGAAATAGTAACGGTGTCTCTGAATGAACATTCTTCTACTTCGTTGTCTGTTACAACCCATATATAGCTTGACTCTTCCTTGGGCCTTACAGTCGGATCGGCATCTCTTATGTCACTGATGTATTTGTCTGGTGACCAGAAGAAGCTAATATTCCCGGTAGAAGGCTCTCCGTGCAATTGTACCAGTTCGCCTCGGTAGAATGTATCTTGATCAGCGTAGGCAAAAACATCATTAAAATCAAGTGCTGATACCCTAACTATTGTAGAATCTTGAGCCTGACAACCGTTGACTACGTTGCTGATGGCTACCAAGTAAAAAGTATCTGCCCGATCAAGAAGCACTTCGATTGAACTTTGATTGGTTTCAGCAATGACTGCGTTACTATCAGCAGTGAACATGGAATCACTCCAGTAATAAGTAAAAGTGTTGAGAGGGTTTTGCGAAGAGGCAGCAATACTCGAAACTCGATTCTTGCAAAAAGCAGTATCTGGTGTGAGTTCAATGTCGAAGTCACTCACGGTAATTACAACCGTATCAATCATCGTGCAGCCATTGTTTTTCGTAGCCCTGAAATAAAAATAGTTGAGTGGGTCGGGCAGGTCAGTTATTTCCAATTGCGATGTTCTTGCGATGATATTTACAAAATCTGAATTGGTACTCCATTCATAAGTTGCAGTATCCTCGGGTGCACTTCCCGAAATGAAAAATGGATCAAAAGTGCTGCATACAATCGTATCTTCACTTACGTCAATGGGGTAGCGATCGATAACCAAACCTTGAATAATTCGTTCTTGGCATCCACCATAATCAATTATGCACAGGTATTCAGTAGAATTAACAACAGTGGCTTCAGGATTTAAAATATTCGGGTTGTTAAGATTAACACTCGGAATCCAGCTGATTGCAGCATTGCCTAGGTTTGGGTAATTCGCTGGATCTGGACCCAATATTGCCGATTGTCCAACACACTTTATAATATCAGGTAATTGATAGTTTGTATCGAGTGCTACAGAAATTGTTTTTACCAGAGTATCTGTACGATTGCAGCTGTTGGAGTCGATTACAACCAACGTAACTTCAAATGTGCCTTGCTCAGTAAAAGTGACAGATGGATTCGTAGCCGTGGAAGTTTCACCGTTTCCGAAGTCCCAAGAACAGCTGGTATTAGTTTGTGTAACGCTATTGTTTTGAATATTCAGGGTGAATGGGGCGCAAACAAAGCTTGGAATATTGAAGTCGGCAATAATGATAGGCAGTTCAAAGTCAACTTTAAATACAGCATTGTTGCAATTGTTGCTATTGTTATTGGTTGACCAGGCCCCTGGATCTGGCACAACTGGGAAATCGTCAAACCCACCGCAGCTCGCGCAAACGGAATGATAGATCTTTCCTCCGCGATCAAAGCGGGAAGTGCCTCCATCCACATGGTCGTCTGTTATTTGTCCTCCGTAGAAAGAGCCAAATACCAATGTATTGCCGTCTGCCGAAAGCACAGCCATGTAAAAATCAGAATCATCGCTATCGGGAGTTGATTGAAAGGCATCTTGTGTAACGGGCAATCCATTGACATCACTCGCATTATTGTTGTTTGCGCTCTGACTTTGAGGGCCACCACCCCAACCAGTCATATACACCGAATTGCAAACGTCAACAAGGAATGCTGTAGGGGAAATGTTCGGTCGGCCTGGAGTGCTTCCAAATTGTGTAGTCCAAATTCGATCGCTTAAGTCTTGGTTTAAAACTCCAACAATTTGTCCACCACCAACATAGCTAAAATTAGCATTAAAGGTCAATGTGCTGCCTGGGCTTTCTGACTGACCATAAAAATGGGGAGTTTGTTTTCGGTCTAGTTGAATCAAATAGATCTGGTCATATGATGTAGAACCGTAATAAGTGGAATGCAAAATGCTTTGACCAGTTTCTGAAATTCGAGTAATAAACCCATCTGCCCGCCCACCTTGAAAATTTGTTTGAAATGCACCTGCGGTGGATGGAAAGTTTTGCGAACGCGTTCCTCCAGCCACATACACGGTGCCATCTTCAGAAACAGTTATTCCAAAAGCAGCATCATCCCTTTCACCACCTAAAAACCCAGACCAACCAATAGAAGTAAGGCTTGAATTCAGTCGCATTACCACTCCTTCTTGATTGGAGTTAAAACTATTGTCAAAGGAACCTGCCGTCACCGGGAAATCTTGACTATAAGTGCATGTAGCCAAATAGACATTTCCTTCATCATCTAAGTTGATTTCACCCCGAAACTCATCCGAATAGTTATAGGCAAGCTCGCTGGAAAGATTTAAACCATCCGTATTTGTTCCGCCCAAATATGTTGATCCGAGCAAGGCTGTGCCATCAGAATTGAAAGATGACACGAATAAGTCAACTCCATTGTTGAATTGGTAAATGATCGAGAATGTGGGTCCTCCACTAAATGTTCTATTAATTGCTCCTGGGGTGGTCGGGAAATTATTGGAGCCAGTGGTTCCCATTACATACAAATTTCCGGCATCGCTCACGATCATGCTATGCGGGTGCTCCAAATTATTACCTCCGAGGTAGGTAGAATAAATGAGCGAAGTACCTGATGTATCATATTTCGTTATGCCAACATCGTATTGACCTTGATTGAAAGTGACGTCAAATGATCCTGAAACAATAGGGTATCCTGTCCCGAATACGATGCCTCCTGCATATAAATAGCCATTATTATCAGGTGCGGCTGTATATCCCCAATTGTCAATATTGGACCCTGAATAGGTAGAGAAAACAATCACAGGATCGATTACAAGAGGAAGACGGTCATCGAATCCATCTACGCTATATGTGATGAAGCGGTCCTTGATTTGGAAGCCACCATCAACCTGAATTTTTTTATCCTTCTTGGGTTGAAAGATGTACGGTTTGAATTCAACAATATCTTCTACGGATGTCGGAATAATTAAATTTCCTTCTTTGTCAATGCTCAAATCTTCAACCCCAATGGCTTCCATTTTAATGGTTGAAGGATCAACACCAGGGTCTAGATGGAATTCATATTTCAACGAAGCTTGATTGATCATCACGTAAAGATCAATGCCATCGTAGAGGTTTTGGTAAATTACAGTTGAAACCGGGTAAATCTTACTTCTCCATTTTGAAGGGTCATCTCCCAAATAATAGTTTTCATAATGAGCAGCGGGTTCACGTGTTTTAAATTCAATATTTGAATTGGCGCCTATAAAATTTAGGCTGAATGCGTGGTGCTTGACTCGAGTACCTTCTTCTATGGTTCGGTCGTGGATGGCCCGTTGATGAGACTGGTCCACCAAATGAAAAGTAAGTTTGTTCTTTTCAAGGAAAATGGCGCCCGATGGAAGTTCTGCCTTGAAGTTGAATGATTCTTCCCATTGGCCGAGGTTTTCAACGAATCCTTGAGCTTTTACGCTTGCTAGGCAGACGGAAAATAAGATAGTAATGAGTGCAGTTTTCAATCGCATATTGGCTGCCGTAAAGTTAAAAGACTATTCTAAGCCGATTAGGTTGGCCGATAAAATAATCCTCCCTCTAAAGCCGAACTAAAGTCAGCCTAGGAAAGCAGGAATACATAAGATGCGATTCTGCAAAATTCCAACTCGGAATAAATGCTAAGGCGATTATGCCTTGCCTTCAAAGAGTTCCTGCATCACCAACTTTGGTTTCCTGTTGGTTTTAAAGAGCCCCCAGTGTTTTTCTGGTTCTAGCGGCTCAGGTGATCCCTTCCATTCTTCATCAAACGCCTCAAAAATGAAGGTCAAAATTCCTTGTTCATCACTCCAATTCACCAACTGATTGTAATAAATATGCTGCAATTCTTCGCTTACGTTGTGAGGATCGATGCCTCGACCGTTGGAGTTTGTTGCCCAACCTGCTTCGGTAATGATAACCGATTTGTGAGGGTATTTATCGGCTACAGCATAAAAGTTTTCTTGCGTAAAACTCAACCCTTCGTCAATGTTTTTATACTCCCAAACAGGGTAGGTGTGAATAGAAATGAAGTCTACCACATCAACCAATGGCTCTAATTTGTTGAGCCAAGGTGCGTAGTTATCACAGAACGTAACGGGTTGATGGGTTCCTTCCTTAATGGTTTCAACGAATTCCATAATACGTTCAACGGGCACTAAATGGTCTGTCCACTCCACAGCTGCTTCATTGCCGGCCGACAATGAAAAAATAATGTCAGAATAGCGGTTGGCTAAGCGAATAAGTTTTTTGACATTATTTTGATTTTGAACTTTATTGACCTCAAGCTGCTCATCCGAATATACTCCTCCCCAAGCGCAATTGTGATTGCTTACTTCCGCCACGATGTAAACACCCAACATCACTCTAAAATTCAGCCCTTCCGTTTCGATTACGTCCAGAACGGTTTCTGCATGATTGTCGCAATCATATAGCCGCAAATACTCCCAATGGCCCTGAAGCAAAAGCAAGTCTTCTTTTATTTCATCATAAGTCGGAAAAATCCCTGTTTCAGGACTTTGCCCATCTCTAAAACCTGAATAACATATTGCTCTGCCAAATGCTAGTTCTAATCTATTCATAAGCGATAATCTGCCTCTTGCTGGCTTAGTATTTTAATTGTTCGTTCTTGTCCCACAATCCCCAGTAAGCACCTACGTCTCCTTCATCACCTATTTTCCAGGGTTCATCGAATGACGAAAAATAGAACGATTCAATGTTGTCAGCTTTGGTCCATAGCTGTGTGTTTAAAAAGTAGCGTATAGCGCATTCTTCAGATGGCACAGCTCCATGAAACGACTGACCTTTATTGGGCCAACCTGTCTCAGAGATGATCACCTTTTTTCCCCCAGCAACACGAAGGGTTCTTCGATACATGTCTTGCATGTACATTAGCGAATAGTCAATGTGGCAACCTTCCCAGAATGGATAACAGTTGGCTAACAATACGTCACATGCCGCGGTGATTTTTGGGCGGTTTTCAAATTCGTAATAGGCATCTACATAACCTACCGGCAGATGCGGAACCTCGTTTTTCACTTGGTAGATGTATTCCAAAAGTCTTTCTTCTGAAAGATCTTCACGGTACATTACCTCATTGCCCACTGCCACAATATCAGCATAACCCTCTTTTGCTAATTGAATTAGGTTTTCAATTTCTATGGCATTTTTGTCTTCTTCTTTTCCAAGCCACGCGCCAACAAGTGTTTTTATGCCCATTTCATGCGCAATACGTGGGATCATTTCATTTCCTTCAGTGCAAGAAAAGGAGCGAATCCACTTCACATGTGGCTTGATGATGGCCATTCTTCTTCTAATCTGCTCTTCAGTGATCGGTTCACCAGGCTCTTGGCCCTCCATGTATGGACTAAATCCTATTCCATGCATTCCATCATTCAACACTTGTTTGAAAAGTTCGTTCAGATCAACATTCGATAGGTCAGGAATGAGATTGGATAAGGAAAGTATATGGTCGTGCTTGCGTGACATGCGCTTTAAAATTGAAATAGTCTTTTAGTAAATTTCACCAAAAGTAATTATTCTGATATTTTGATTGCTTTTCTTGAAAAAAATTATCACCACATTATCAAAACCCTCGAAACAGAGGGTAAATAAAGTATTTCCACTTACTTTGTAATTCAAAGTAGATTTAATTATTAGCCAAAGTAAGGAATCATTGGATGCGTTAAAAGACATCAAATCACTTATGGAACGCAGTTCTCGTTTCATTTCTTTAAGCGGATTAGCCAGAGTTTTCAGCGGATTATTCGCCCTAATCGGAGCGGCTGCAGCATACTGGCGTGTCAATTTAGCTCCATGGGCCGTGCGAGACTCTGATACACAATTTGGTACTGAAAGAATAGTTGATATTGATGCAGACGTTGCCCTTTTTCTTGGCCTAGATGCCTTCATTGTGTTATTGGCATCGATATGGGTTTCTTTCTACTTCACCAAACAAAAAGCATCACTCAAGCAGCAGCCACTCTGGGGCACCTATAGCAGGCATATGCTCATCAATTTGAGTATACCGCTCGTTACTGGAGGTCTATTTTGCTTGTTGCTCTTTTCGCATGGGTTGATTGGTTTGATTGCGCCTACTACGCTTGTATTTTATGGTTTGGCCTTGGTAAATGCTGGTCGTTTCAGTTTGGAGGAGATAAGTTTTTTGGGCTTGTCTGAAATTGCCCTAGGCCTGTTGAGCTTTATGATGCTCGGTTATGGTTTGATTTTCTGGGCAGTTGGATTTGGTATTCTTCACATAGTTTATGGAATTCTAATGTATTATCGCCACGATCGATGAAAGGCATCATCCATCAATTAGATAAAGCATTTGAAAGCCGATTACGCTTAGGCCTGATGTCGGTCCTATCAGTCAATGAATGGGTCGATTTCAATGAACTCAAGCAGCTGCTTGACGTGACGGATGGAAACCTTGCAAGCCATACATCAGCACTTGAGAAGAAAGCATTCATCGAAGTGAGAAAACGTTTTGTGGGCAAAAAGCCAAATACGGCCTTTCGAATTACAAGTGTCGGACGCAAGGCTTTTGAAAATCACATTCAAGCCCTTGAAAACTTATTGAAAAGCCAAGGTTAAAATTCTTGGCATGTTGTTATTTTTAGCACGTGCATTACATTCCAGATAATCTTAGGTTTTTAAGAAAGCAAAAAGGCTGGACCCAAGGTCAATTTGCCCACCAATTGGGAGTTAAGCGCTCACTTATTGGAGCTTATGAGGAGGGAAGGGCAGATCCGCGTATTTCTTTTCTCTTGCTCATTTGTCAAAAGTTTGATCTTTCGATGGATCAATTGGTCAGTGCACCATTATCTAAGGGCATTGGCACTGAAACGAAGTTCAGTGGCTCCAATTTGAGGATTTTGCCCATTGCGATTGATAAATTGAGCAATAACGAAAAGGCAACCTTAGTGCCCGTCCATGCATCTGCGGGTTACCTCAATGGTTACGGAGATATTGAATTCATCGAGTCGCTTCCAATCTTTGATTTGCCCTATACCGAAGTGTCAAAAGGCAAAACTTATCGAATATTTCAGATTAAAGGTGAAAGCATGTTACCAATTCTGCCAGGCTCCTACATCATAGGAAGCTATATAATGGATTGGAACAACATTAAAAATGATCAGCTGTACATCGTGATTTCAAAAACGGAAGGCATTGTCTTCAAGCGGGTGCTGAACAATTTGAAGGATCAAATGCTTACATTAAAGTCTGACAATCCTGAATTTGAAACGTACTCCATCCAAGCAGATGATGTGCTGGAAGTATGGAAAGCAGAAGGCATGACAACGTTTGAATTAAATGGTCAAATAAACCCAAGTCAACAACAAATATTAAACGAGCTTCGAACAATCAAAACGGAACTCAACTCCTTGAAAGGGCGATTCAATACATAGTATGAGCAAACAGATAGAAGATAGAAAGGTCGTATTGCGACACTTGACACTGAGAGATTAGAATGATCTTAAAGTTGCCATGGAGCAGGCGTATACCGGAAGCAGAATGAGTTATTGGACAGAGGAAAGCATCGCGCAGTTGCTTGATATTTTTCCCGAAGGTCAGCTATGTATAGAAATGAATGGAACTGTCGTGGCAGGAGCTCTGTCATTGATCATTGATTACGACAAGTATGGCGATGAGCATACATACAAGGACGTAACAGGCGATTACAGTTTTTCAACTCACGACAATAATGGAGACGTACTTTACGGAATTGATGTATTTGTGCACCCCGATTATAGGGGATTGCGCCTCGCTAGAAGACTCTACGATGCTAGAAAGGAGCTTTGC
>Ga0181601_10000139_pt1 | contig 54685 bp, 51 predicted proteins | sample 041ome_8_FD_133020 | JGI IMG/M metagenome (GOLD analysis project Ga0181601, IMG submission 133020) | Coastal salt marsh microbial communities from the Groves Creek Marsh, Skidaway Island, Georgia - 041407BS metaG (megahit assembly) | ecosystem: Environmental > Aquatic > Marine > Intertidal zone... | reverse complement strand
TCAATACTCAATACTCAATACTCAATACTCAATACTCAATACTCAATGTACTAGTGCTTTGAAATGATGGTTTATCATTAATCAGCAATGTATCGTTCATAGTTTTTCAATAGCGCTTTCATGGAACAGTCGTTTTAGACCACATTTGTTGCATGACGTTCAATTACATCTGGGTTGCATTCTTCGTGGTTGCCTTTGTGGTGGCCGTGTTGAAGTGGATTATACTGGGTGATACGGAGGTCTTCGGCCTGATGGTACAAAGCACCTTTGACATGGCTAAGACGAGTGTGGATATCTCCATCTATCTAATCGGTGTAATTACTCTCTGGCAAGGAATCATGAAGGTAGGGGAGCAGGGGGGAGCAGTGGCTGTGCTTACGCGAGCTGTGTCTCCATTTTTTAGCCGTCTGTTTCCGGGAGTATCCAAAAACCATCCCGCCATCGGGAGTATGATGATGAACTTCAGTGCGAACATGCTCGGACTCGATAACGCGGCAACTCCGCTTGGGTTGAAAGCGATGCAGGAATTGCAAGAATCCAACGAGAATAAGGAGCAAGCATCGGATGCGATGATCATGTTCATCGTGTTGAATACTTCCGGTTTGACCATTGTACCCATCAGTGTGATGGCGCTTCGTGCGGCTAACGGAGCGGTTAACCCATCGGATGTGTTTCTACCCATACTCTTGGCCACCTACTTCGCTACCCTAGCCGGATTGTTGTTCGTTTGTATTCGCCAACGGATTAATCTTTTGCAACCCGTTTTATTAGGTTGGTTAGGCGGCATTACGGCTATGATCGGGGCCTTGCTTTGGTGGTTTAGCCAAATGCCACAAGATCAGCTGGCGAGTGTATCTAGCGTATTCGGAAATGGTATAATACTCACCATCATCATCGCTTTTTTCTTGATGGCTGTTCGCAAGAAGCTGAATGTCTATGAATCCTTCATTGAAGGAGCGAAGGAAGGGTTTGAAGTATCAATCAAAATCATTCCATACTTAGTGGCGATATTGGTTGGAATCGGACTTTTTCGTATCAGTGGAGCCATGGATTTCTTGCTGGAAGGAATCGCGGGTGTTCTGCAATTAGATAAAACCTTAGTAGATGCGCTGCCCACCGCGCTTATGAAACCATTGAGTGGAAGTGGCGCACGAGGAATGATGGTGGAAGCCATGGAAACCTATGGTGCAGATTCATTCACAGGTAGATTGGCAAGTGTATTCCAAGGGTCCACGGAAACTACTTTTTACACACTGGCCGTGTATTTTGGTTCGGTTAGTATTCGGAAAACCCGTTATGCTTTGGGAGCAGGACTCTTTGCTGACCTGGTGGGCATCATCGCTGCGATCTTTATCAGCTATGTGTTTTTTGGGTAGCAGCGGCCAAAAAGGCGAGTTTTGAGTGGAATAGGCGGGCAACTGTCTCCCGATTCAGACGAGCTCATGGTTCGAATCAAAAATCAATCGATCCATGGCAGGCTTACCTACACCACCGAATAGATCATTGCCATTCCAAATAGTACAGAGAAAGGTGATATTATTCTAATCAGATTCGGATTCAGAAGATCGGCACACAAGAGTGCGTATTTATGATGAAGTCTCCGTGGCACGAAATAGAGGACTACAGAAGTGCCAATCATAAACCAACCGAAGTATTTAAAGATTTCTGGAAATTTTGAGAATTCTGAATACAAGATCAGAGCAGCAGCAGGTATCATTCGAACCGTAATCTCTGTGTAATTAATCAGGTTGGTGCTTCCTGCCTTTTTCAAATACTCTCTTGCCTTTTCTGGTTTCAATAGCATCAGTAGCCCAACTCCAATTAAGAAGATACCAAAGAGTATTACGATACACTTAGCTATGATTGTCATGAGTTATTCAGTTCCTTTCAAGTTTTATTTATAAATGATGCACAACGGCTCCGCTAAGAAGCGTGCGGATTAGAATCGTTCATGTCTTCCGTGTTGCAAAATAGTGAAGCAAGGCGAAAAACATGAATTTTACTGTTCACCGAGCATGCTTTCATAGGCTATGTTGGCACACGTGCTTTTTTTCTTTTTCTGGCTGAAGTGTAACCGTAACGTAGTGCAATAAATTGCAACAGTGCAAGTGGATAGTTTATTGCGGTCTTTTTGTTTGGGCTAAAAAGTCTGGGTCTTAGGTTCGCTTGCCAGTGACCCCTCAATAAGTCGATTTCCGTTTCGACTAAATCACCTAAGAAATTCTCAAAATCCAGTTAGCCAAGAAGTTCCACTAGCATTCAAACACTAATGCCTGTTCAAATATATCTGTAATGCAACGCGTGCATTAGGAATTTTATCCTCGAAAAATTTGGTCACTCTGCCACGACTCCCATTGGATATCGGATGAGTAATAGAAAACACCCTTATACCAAGACTTGGTTCCAAAGCTATGATCTTGTTCAACCAAATCGCAGTGCCAAGAGCCATGCTCCCATAATAGCGTGGTAACGAATTATTGTACCCTTTGCTAAAGACGCTCCCAAGTCCAACTGAAGGGTAAAGCGCAATCTTAGAATTCAAATTAATATAATACCTAGAGTAAATCGAGGGAGAAAACGAATGACGAGAGTTAGCCTGCGGTCGGCCTCCATAATTGAAGTAAAATGCAGGTGAAGCACCAACAACGAAATTTTTTGCAACAAACCAGCCTGCAGACGGGGCGATGTCAATTGAAACAAAGTTGGGCTGGTCTAGATTTAACCGTCCACTTCCACCAACCATAATTGTGTTTTTTGAAATTTGAGAGAATGAGGACAAGGCCAACACATTCATTAAAGTGACCATAATTGTTAGAGCAACGCTAGATATTTTTATGCTTTTAGTGAATTGTTCTTTAAGTTCATCAAACATAGTTAATGTCATATCCCGACTTGATTGCTTTCACACCATATAACAACTGTTATGAGGTATTATGACAGTCACCAATCTGCATTGGATAACTCGAAAATCGCAAGATCATTCCAACGATCCAGTGCCGGTGTAAGATTTAGGACTTCAATCGCATGATTTTAAGACCGTATCCAGCATTCAATTTTTAGATCCCGACAACAACATCCAAAAATAAAGCCCGCTTACACGGCCTTATTTGAAGTCGTTTTTGGAAGAAATGAAGGGTTGTGCATCAGTTACCTATGTTAGGTGCAGGCTTTTCTTTTTCTTTTTGAACTAGTGCCTTTAATTTTTTCATTCTCTCGGAGTAAATTCTATTTTGACTCTCAGTGTCATTTCGAAATACTAACTCAGTAAGGTTCAATTCTTGATCTTCAATTAGTATTGCTCCTCGTAAGTCTTCAGCTTTTTTCAAAGGGAATTTTCGGTCACCGATACTAATCTGAGTAATCCTGTCAATAGGAATTGAAATATAATCAGATATAGTTCCATTTTTTTCTGGTTCTGTCTTGGAGAAAATTCTTAATTCTCGAGACTTAATCATTGCTACTGGCCATTCAATAGTTTTAGTGTCATGTACTGCATACCGACCAAATTCTACAGTATTGTCGGTTCCCAGATTATGTTTTCTGTACGTACTCCTTCTATTTTTATTTTCATATCTAGATTGAATTATCAGGTAAACAATGCCAATAATTATAAGGATAACCGTCAATCCTCCTCCGCCTGTAGGATAGTCTTCGTCTGGTCTCCCGCCTCTTTGTGCATACAATGTGAGGCTTTGAAAAAGAGTGATGAAAAAGAAAATTATCAACCTTTTAACTATCGTAGTTACTTTCATTAGATTGAGATTGGGACGAAAAATCCTATTCCTTTAAGAATTGTCAGACCAGCAACACCGAATTCTGAATTCTGTGAAAATTGTAAAGAATCTTGGTCTTGCACATCTCCATTATTACTGACAAAATGAGCAGTGAATATAGAAAAGTCGTGTTCGTCAAGTGGCACTACAAACACTTTGAACTGGATGTCCTTGAATTCAACAGTTTCGCCATGTTTATTCTTTTCTTTTTGAGCTTCTTGATAAGTCATTTGTTCTATTTTTTGCTTGCACCTAAAATTGTATTTGGTTATAATAACTAATATATTTTTCAATCATTAGAACCTAAAAGACGCTTGCTGTCTTGGTTTTGGGTTAATATTCGGTAAAGAGGATTGACGATTTTTTGCAAATCACGTGTGCTCAAATGGGTATAAAAGACCTTTGTTTCTATTGATTCACGTTCCAACATGGTTTGTATAAATCTATGGTTTGTCTGTGTTCCACGAAGTCAGCGATATTTTGAATAAGAGCCGTCTATCCATTCGATATCCAGTCCAAAAAAATAACGCTAAAATCTAAAAGGACAACTATGCGCAACCCAGCAGTGGCCACTCGCTACCTCGCTTAGCCCTTCACCAAATCCATTTCCTCCACCAAGTGACCAGCCCCAGCAAATTTGTCCATGATAAAAAGCACATAGCGTATATCAACAGTGATATTTCGACAAATGGTAGGGTTAAACATGATGTCACTCATCGTGCTCTCCCATGTTCGATCAAAGTTCAATCCAATCAGCTCGCCCTTGTCGTTAAAAACTGGGCTGCCGCTGTTTCCTCCTGAGGTGTGGTTGCTGGCTATGAAACACACTCGCATTTCGCCCGATTCATCCGCATACTGGCCGTAGTCTTTTTCCTCATAGAGCTCTTTTAACTTGCCCGGCAGGTTATACTCAGGGTTTGTAGGATCTTCTTTGGCGATAACACCCTCCAAGGTGGTGTAATGCAGATAATCTGCTCCGTCAAACGGAGAGTAGCCTTCCACCTTTCCGAAGGTAATTCGCAATGTTCCATTGGCGTCTGGATAGTAGGTTTTTTCTGGAATGACTTCCATTAATGCCGACATCCACACCCGCATCAAACTGTCCTGCGTTGGCACGTAGTTCATCATTTTGGGACGAGTTTGATCATAGTAATAATCACTGATTCGCTTGCTGAATGCAAAGGCTAAGTCTTTTTCTATTTTCTTGTAATCATTGCGCTTATAGCCTTCTAAGAAATCTTTCAACTTGGCTTCATCATCAAAGATGGTCTCCTCGTAAATGCGATCAACAAACTCATTCAAGGACTCCTTTTTGTCTTTTAACTTAATAGTGAAGAGTAGGGGAGGCTGGCCATCTAAGAAATGTCTGATTTGTGCTTTCATGATGTCTTCATCCACTTGCGCATCATAGTTTTTGAAATAGCCAAGCTTACCGAGTCGTTCCTTTACCCAAGCCTCAATTTCTTCATCGGGAACGTTCTTGTTTTTACTCATTTCAACCAACTCATTAAAGCCTCCACTGAAACGCAGAATTTCTGGCCCCATGTAGTAGAACTCGATAAAGTAATCGCGACTTATGTTATGGGGCTTGAGTTGCACATCTAGCGAAGACATTTCCAACAGAAGACTGCCATATTTTTCGTTCCATTCTTCGTTGTCTCGCACCCTGTCTTGAAAAACATTTTCTAGCGAATCCTTCTTAGCCACTGCTCTGTGGCGGATCAATCCCTTTGATTGTCCGATCCATTTCTTGTAAGCATTGCTGATGCGACTTTGTTTTGCAGCATACTGAATCTTGGTCAGTTCCGATCCTGCCATGCCCTTATCAATCACTCCTAATGAAGCTTCTCGCATGGCTAAGCGCAGCGGATTAATTACTTCTAATACTTCCTCAACGTTGTTTCCCGTAATGTAGTTTTCTGTGCGACCTGGAAATCCATAAACCAATGTGAAATCATTTTCGTCCACTCCATCCAAACTGACTGGCAAATGATAATTGGGCTTGAAAGGAACATTGTCCTCACTGTACTCTGCTGGTTTGTTGTCCTTATCGGCATAGATTCTAAATACACTGAAATCACCTGTGTGTCTTGGCCAAACCCAGTTATCGGTGTCAAATCCGTACTTGCCAATGCTTGATGGTGGAGCTCCCACTAATCGAATGTCTTTGTACTCTTCGTTGATAAAAAGCAAAAACTGATTTCCATAATAGAAAGGTCGGATATAGGCGGAATAGTGTGACCCTTCAGTCGCCTCAGCAACAATCTTTTCTGTTTGTGTTTTAATCATAGCAGCACGTTCCACTTCTGTGGCATCTGCTGGCAAGTCCTTCAAAATTTCTGAAGTAACATCCCTGATTTCTTTAATGATGGTGGCGGTCATATCTGGATTTTCCAATTCCGCATCATGGTTTGCAGCCCAAAATCCATCCTTCAAGTAGTTGTTCTCAAGAGAACTATGGGCTTGAATTCTGCTGTAACCACAGTGGTGGTTTGTCAATAAAAGCCCTTTGTCACTTACCAGAACTGAAGTGCATCCTCCGTTAAAATGCACCACTGCATCCTTGACACTGCTTTGATTTATGGCATACAACTCTTCAGCACTGATCTTCATACCCATGGCGGCCATGTCGTCTGAAACCAGCGACTTGATCATAGATGGAATCCACATTCCTTCCGTAGCAGAAATTGGGGTGGTGGTCGAAAAAATTGCAATTAGGGATAAAATGCTCCCCACTATTTTCATTTTCATACGTCAGTCTTCTAATTGATCTCCTGCAAAAGAAACATATTTGCAGGGTAGTTCATACCCAACTATTAATTCAGCTTTATGAAACATACGATTTTGACCCTAGGTCTTTTAATCGGATTTGGAGTTACACAACTCCTTGGACAGTCTCTTCCAGATATTGAAAAACACACCACAGGTCAACGATCTGAAATAAGATCAGTGCCTAAAGTCGCCTCTTTGAAAGGCATTCAACCGCAAGACGAGTGGCAAACGGTGATGAAGAAGGTGGCCATTTATCACACCAAAGGAGATTCAGTAGATGCGCTGAAAGCATTGAGTCAGGTGAAAAAAGCCAATGCTGAGATTGGAGTAGGTATTGATAACCCAGGAGGCCGGGCCGTTACTCCAGTAATTGGAACGGGTATCAACGGTACGACCATGAATAGTTACACTCCACCGGATAATACGATGGCAATATCGAACGGTGGACGGATTGTAGCTGCTGATAACGAAGACATATCCTATTTCAATGAAACAGGCACCAACACTGGAGTTCAGACTCACTCTGGATTCTTTAGTGGATTTTCAACAAGTTCTTACTTATTCGATCCTAAGTTGATATATGATGCTGAGGAAGATCGATTTATCTATGTCTTATTGCATGGAAATTACTACACAAACTCTAAGATTTTTGTTTGCTTTTCTAAAACAAACGACCCCGAGAACGATGGCTGGGAGATCTACGAATTACCAGGAAATCCATTAAATGATGTGAGCTGGACAGATTATCCGAGCATTGGTTTGAACGAAAACGAATTATTCATCTCAACGAACCTCTTTTATAGCGGTGGTGGATTCAACGAAACGGTTATTTATCAAATCGACAAATTCGATGGATACAATGGATCATCTTCCTTAGACTATGTCTTATGGGACGGCATTTTCGATGCGAATGGCGGTCGCGCTTTCACCGTGGTTCCTGCTACTTATGGTCAGCAAGGTACTTATGGTCCAAACATGTATTTCGTAAGCTCAAGGTCAGGCGGAGGAAGTAGGTTTTACTACTATGAGATTACAGATGATATTAATGGAAATGCTCAAATGTATGTGGATGATATCATTGTTAACTACAGCATCGCTGGTGATGCGAATCAATTAGGTTCTAGCAGCTTAGTAGATGTTGGAGATTGCCGAGTTCAAAGTGCATTTTTCTTGAATGGTACTATCCACACAGTGCACGCAGCTTCCTACCAAAACTCAGGATATAATGGAATTAACTATTATCGGATTCCTGTTGATGCACCCACCTTTTATGAAACAACATCCTTCGGTCAAACTGGATTTGATTATGCCTATCCAAGCATCGCGTCTTTTGGCCTTGGTGAATGTGATAAAAGCGCGATGATTGGGGCGCTGCGAAGCGGTTCAACCATTTATCCAGAGATGCGAGTGATGAATTGCGATCAAGACATGCAATGGTCTTCATCCTCTCAAATCGTTGCTGGTAATTCTCCAATTAGTTTTATTGGAAATCCAGAACGCTGGGGCGACTATACCAGCATGCAACGCAAGCACAACGCCAATGCACCAGAAGTGTGGATGAGTGGTTGCTTCACAGTCGGGAATAGATATCGAACTCGTATTGCAGAAATAAAAGGGGACTATGAGCCGGCAGAGGGGCCAACGGTGGATTTTTATTCCAATGATTCTGTCGGGGAACCAACGTTTACGATCAATTTCTATGATAATTCCGCTGGTAACCCAACGGCTTGGGAATGGAGATTTGAAGGTGGAACCCCAAATACATCGACTCAACAGAATCCACTAGTGAGTTATTTGGATACAGGATCCTTTGATGTGAGCCTTACTGCATGGAATGACGACTGTTTTGATTCCCTTCTCATTGAGGACATGATTCAAGTTCAAAAGCTAACTCCAGATACTGACACTGTTGTCTTGAACGGAGGCTTCACTGTATATGTGATTGATGGTGATACCTTTCAAACTTGGGGTGGAGAGCTTGTGCCATTGGGGCAGGAGGAGTTGATGACTCTAGATAACAAGGTTTATCCAAATCCCATCTCATCGGCCGAAATGATGTACATAGACATTGAGTTGTTATCTGGAATGTACATTGATGCTATCATCTATGACATGAGTGGACGTGAAGTGAAGAATCTCTTTAGTGACTACGTCAAAGCGGGTAAACATCAGCTCGGCTTTAATAAGCTGGCTCTTTCTAGTGGTAACTATGTGCTTCAGGTAAAAAGTGAATCAACAATATTGATCAATGAGAAGATTATTGTTCAGCGCTAGTCTGCTGATTTTTGTTGGATGCTCTAGTCGAAAGAGCGAAATGGCGAAACCTGAGGCAGAACCTCGGCCTTCTGTTGAATTAGAGGATGCTCCAATAAACGAGCCGACACCTGAAGTAAAGAAGGCTGAACAGCAAACCACCAGCAATGGACCTCAGCGCAAAACTGCTGGTAAGGCTGTGAAGTCTGAATCAACGACTGAGATGAATGATGATCATAAAGAAATGCCTTCTCATGGATCTCCTGATCAAGAGAAGATTGATAGCATCAAACAGGCTAAACAGAAGGACAAGAAGTAATTATACTTCAATCATTCCATGTTGAAGTGTTTTCACTTCTCCATTTGCGGTCAATAATTTGATTGGTTCTGCGGATAGCAGTCTGGTTCCCTTTTCATCAATTCGAATTCCACATCCTTCAGGCAGGCAAACAACTGGAATGTCATTGATGGCGCTATATTCTTCCAATCTCATTAATCTGGATTCGCCTCCATGTCCTGCAATGGTCTGCTCTGTAAAATGTGGATTAATTTGAAAATTTATCAAGTTCAATGCATCAAAACTGGTGGGTTCTATAATTGGCATATCGTTCGTGGTTTTAATCGTTGGACAAGCCAAATTAGAACCTGCGCTCCATCCTATGTATGGAGTGTTATCGTTCATGACTTTGCTTCTGATCGAATTTACAAGACCAAGTTTTTGAATGGTGTGTAGCAAGTGGAATGAGTTTCCGCCACCGACCAAAATAGATTCGGCAGATTCAATTGCTTTTGTTGGATCATCAGCATGGTGAATGGATCGCACATTAATGCCTTTTACTTGCAGCACCTGTTGAACCTTGGCTTCGTAATCGTCATAACTGAAATTTACGGCCGCATAGGGTATAAAAAGACAGTTTCTGACATCTCCTAAAAATCGATCGATGTAATCGAGTGGCCAATCCAAATATGGTTGTCCAACATTAGTGGAATTGCTGAGAAGTAAAAGGTTCATTGTTTGGTAAAGTTTAGACTAGTGCAAAAACATTTCACACCTTTGAAAGCATTCAAAACTAACGTATATCATGAAATCACTAATCTACTTTACACTCTCGCTTGTATTGCTTTCTTCCTGCGGAGAAACGATCAAAGGAGATGGGAATCTTGTGACAGAAGAAAGACCCATGGAAGCCTTTACCGAGTTGAAAGTTTCTGGAATGTTCACAGTTGTGTTGATCCAAGGCGAACCGAAAGTGGTTATTGATACGGACCAAAACTTGTTAGAGCATATTTCGACTACGGTAGATAAGAACAAATTGACATTGTCTTCTAATAACAAGATGCTCCAAACCGATCAGTTGGTGTTGACCGTATATTATCGCAGCATTGAGGAGGTTGATCTATCGGGTGCTTGTGATTTAGAAACTTCAGGAAGCATAAATGGTGAATCATTTGCCTTAGAAGTATCGGGTGCTGCGGAGGCTGACTTGACGTTGAATGTGACGAATTTCGAATTAGAATTAAGCGGAGGTGGGGATATTGATTTAAAAGGAATAGCAAATAATGTTGCCATAGGAATCAGCGGTGCAGCAGAGGTGAACGCCTTTGAATTGGAAAGTAAAAAGGCTAATATTTCCGTTTCCGGAGCCGGTGAAGTTGAAATCAATGCTTCAGAAGAGCTTGATGTAGATATTTCTGGAGCAGGAGAAATTACCTACATCGGAAATCCAACAATTAAGAAAAATATATCAGGGGTTGGAGAACTCAAACAAAAATAGATCGAAGGAAATGACGAAGTTTTTTTGTGTGGTAATAGGCCTACTAGCTTATCAAATTGGATTTTCTCAGATCAGTAACCCTGAGGATATGCGCTTACTAGGCGATGGGTTTCAGACTATTTTTTGGGAAAATGGATCCAAGTATTATGGTGAGATCTATGAAGGTGAGTTTAGCGGCAAGGGAACCATGGTTTGGGCTGATAGTAGCTTTTACGAAGGGCGTTGGCAAAACGGAATGCGACACGGTAAAGGAACGATGCAATGGCCTGATGGTCGCAAGTATATTGGACGTTGGAAAAACGATGACCCAAATGGTAAGGGGCAGATGGAGTGGCCCAATGGTCAGTTATATCGAGGTCAGTTTAAAGAAGGAAGAAGGTCAGGCAAGGGGAAAATTAAATACCCCGATGGCACCATCTGGAAAGGGGAATTCGATAACGGAAAACCGATAAAAGATTAGGTTGAACTGATTTTATGGATGTCATTATTATCCATTTCGATTTCATCCTTTATGTGTTCCATTTTTTTGGCAAGTAGAGCAAACACCTTCGTTTCTGGAGTCATTAGTTTTTGAAAGGCATCTTCATCGCCATCTCCGGCCATTGCCATTAGATGCAACAGATTAAAGTTATTTGTCTTTAGCCAAGTCAAGGCGTTTTTATTCCCTTCAATGCCATTAATTAATGCCATCAGATGCGGAAAACCATTGGCCAGCAACCAATCTCTTGAACGATCTTCATTTCTGAGGGCATAGCGAAATAGTGCGAGTTCTGGAAAACCATTTTTCATGAACCATTCTGTGATTTTTTGGTTTCCATCAATGCATTCTCCCCAAGCAACTAAAACCTTGGCTTCATATTGTAACCCTTTTGGTGTGAGTTTCGTCATAGAAATCAATATTGTTTCTAGGTCATTTCTTCTGGAATAGAAATTACCTTTGGTTTTCATTTCAAAGATGTCAAAAATCAATTGGAAATATACAGGTGTAGCTGCGGTCTTGACTTTTATTGTCATTTCAGCATGCGAACGCACATGGACTTGCCGTTGTGAAAATTATGACGGACAATTTGAATATGTCATCATTGAAAAAGCGAAGGAAGATGAGGCAATTGAAGTGTGTGATAGTCTAACAGGAACTGATTTGAACGGTGCATTAGTGAGACGATGCGAATTGAACGGAAAGTATAAAGGCCCGACTATATAACCATGAAAATCGTAATACTAATTCTTCGAATCCTTTTGGGATTGATTTTCATCGGTTCAGCAGCACTCAAACTGTTTCCTATCGAGGCCTTCGAATTAGTTTTAATCAAACAGGTTGGTTTTTCGTGGGCTGCGGCTCCATTTTTTGCAAGACTGATCATCCTATTCGAATTTGCACTTGGTATTGCGCTCGTTTTTGGATGGAAGGCTAGGCTTACAATATGGGCAAGTTTAGCTATGCTGGCATTTTTTACTCTATTCCTCGGTTATCAAATAGTTATTGGGGCTGGCGATGAAAACTGTGGATGTTTTGGTGAATTAATTCCGATGGACGCTCCTACCAGCATTGCTAAGAACTTAATCTTAATTGCTTGGTCACTCGTTCTCCTTTGGCAGTTTCACTTTCACAAGAATTGGAAGTATAGTTGGATCAATTTGATAGTAACCTTTATAGCCATCCCAGCCTTGTTTCTAGCCTTACCATTACCTGAAGTGGATCTAAACAAAGAAGCAACAATTGGCAATGAACTCGTTGAAATTCTTGATTCTGACTTAGAATGGGATTTGAACGAAGATGACAAATTAATTGTGGTGATGATGGCGAAATGTGTCCATTGCAAGCAATTGGCCTCATTGCTCTCTACATTAGAACCTACCAAGGCTCAATCCACTTTGAGAATAATCGTCTATGGATCGGATGAGAGTATCCAAGAGTTTGTATTAGAAACTGGAATCGAATCATTTCAAGTCAAGCGAAGTGCTAACCGAAATTTATTGCAAGCAATAAATGGCACTTTTCCAACGGCTATGCTTGTTAAAGAAGGAGACATAGTATCCAATTGGACCGGATCAGAATTGAATATTAACCTTCTTTCTAAGGTGCTACAGAATAAAGAATAGGACTTGAATTATTACCATTGCTCGTTATGAAGAACCTTTTGAAATTTGCTGTTGTATTTGTTGTTCTAGCATTTGCAAGTATGTCTTGTAAGCGTTGCTATCAATGTGTTGTGCGTGAAGACGCGAGTGACAGCCTGAGATGGGCTTACAAAGAGGTGTGTGTATCCAAGAAGGACTACGATGCCTACAAGGATGTTTGCAAAGAAGCTGCTGAAAATGGTTCTGATGAGACTACGACATTGTATTGTGATTGTGCAGAAAACCTAGTAATTGAATAAGTAATGAAACAATTAATAATTCTATTAGGAACCATTTTCATCCTTGGTAGTTGCGACAAGTGTCACGTTTGTGTGGTTAAAGATCAAGATAGCATTACTCGCTATGAATATCCTGAGGTGTGTGGTTCCAAAAAAGAATTAAGTGCCTATGCCGATCAGTGCGAAACGGAATACGGTAAATACAACCAGACATGTGCTTGTGGTGAAGCTCCGTAGTTTCAACCTTTACATATTCGCTTACATATTCGTACTTTTTGGTTGTGAGGAGGATACACCGCGCGATGTGCCTGTTGTTCACGATGTTCCCATCGAAGCACAAGCTCCCGAATTGCTCGATTCGACCAGTATCATTGCTATTGAAGATTATTTCACCAAGCTATTTGACGAAGGGAAATTTAACGGTGTGGCTTTATTCCATAGGGATAGCAAGCAATATGCGTTTGCAAAAGGCTTAAAAAGTTTTGAAGGAACCGGTGATTCATTAACCATTCAGGATCAATTTCAATTGGCTTCCTTATCCAAGCCATTCACGGCATATGCTGTCTTGCAATTGATTGAAAGAGGATTAATAAACATGGAAGATTCATTGACTGAATTTTTGCCCTGTACACCATACAATAACGTCACCATTAGGCACTTACTAACGCATACAAGTGGTATTGGTTATTACGCTTATGTGACGGATAGCTTATGGGATAGTCCTGAAAACATGATGAGCAATGCAGACTTGCTCACAATGATGGAGTGCAAGGAGATACCCAACTATTTCGCACCATCCAGATACTTTGATTATTGCAATACGAACTATGCGCTGCTAGCCAACGTAATAGCCAATGTTTCGGGAATGCCATTTCATGACTATATGAATACTCACGTTTTTGAGCCCTTAGGCATGGAACATTCGGAAATTATGCAATCAGAAACTCTGGATGCCACTATGTATGACGTACAAGGTCATTTTCCAAATCGCGAATCAAAATTGCCTTCTTATTTAGATGGTATAGTAGGTGATAAGGGCATGTATAGCACGCTAGATGATCTATTGAGGTTTTACCAAGCCAAGGGCACATCTCAGTTTGTAAATGATTCCATTTGGAACGAAGCAACAATGCCCCAAGAAAAATATGGTAGAAATCTGTACTATGGATATGGCTGGAGAATAAAACCGATTCAGAATGGAGATACCTTGGTATATCACAATGGCTGGTGGAGAGGATTTCGCACTTATTTCTGGATGTCGAAAAAAACGGATAAAGTTTGTATTGTCCTAACCAATTGGGTACGGGGCGGATATCTTAATCAAAAAGAAGTTTGGTTGTTGTTTTAGTAAAACTCTTTTATCATTGAAGTTGTTACACTAACCAATGAATACTGAATCGAAGGAAATAGCGATGTTCCCGCTCAATATTTTACTCCTCCCTGGGGAGCAACTTCCGCTGCACATATTCGAGCCAAGGTATCGGCAATTGTTTGATGAAGCAGAACAGAACTCCACTCCATTCGCCCTCCCTTATAGTAAGAATGGAGTCAAGCTTGCTTCAAAATGTAAATTACTTCAGGTTACAAAGAGATTAGCCGGTGGTGTTCGAGATGTGATAATAGAATGCACCCATTTGCATTCACTTGAACGTCAGGAACCCTTATTTGCAACAAAACTGTACCCAGGTGGAGTGATTGGAGCGGAAATAGAATTGAGAAATGAGAAACTTGCGACAATAGAGCTTTTGGAACTATTCGCAGATTTCATTGAAATTAAATATGGTAAGCGACCTGTTTTGGAGGAGATTCTCCGCTACAGAACCGTGGATGTGGCAGCATGCATAGCCATGAGCAACGAGGATAAAACTCGATACGTAATTGCTCAAAATGAGTTAGAACGTGAGCGTTTGTTAACCGGTTTGATCAAATACATGCACTTTCTATACTTCCAAGAAGCACAAGCTGAAAATGGGATTTTGCTGAACTAGACTACTGAGATACGCAAGTAGCTCCTTGCCCTTCACGTTCGTCAATTTCAGATTGATCAGCAGTACATATTTCTTGCGATTCACTTACTGTGTCTGTAGGAGTGCTTCCAGAATATAAAATAACGTCTTCAGAACACTCATAACAAGTTGAGCAACTCGTAAGTGCTAAAGCGGCTATTGCGATAAAAACTAAAACTAGATTTTTCATAAGGTTGGGTTTTGAGCGTATTTGCCAAGTATCATACCAAAGGTAAAATCAGCGACTCATAAAGCTCCGCATATTGAGGTGAGATTTTTGGCAGATCAAATTTCATCGCTTGAACACGCGCATTTGCTTTAAATTTTTCGAGCTCGCTATCGGTTTTTAGAATGGATATTGCATTTCTAGACATGGAATCTATATCGCCTACATCACTCAGGTAACCACTAAACCCATCTACATTCACTTCAGGAAGTCCACCAGTATTGGTGCTTATAACAGGTACTCCGGCAGCCATAGCTTCTAGCGCGGCTAATCCAAAGCTTTCTGTTTCAGATGGCAGAATGAATAGGTCAGCGTTGACTAAGAATTGTTCGATTTTTTTTGTTTTACCGAGGAAATGAATTCGATTGCAGATGCCTAAGTCACGGCACATTTTCTCCACATTATTTCTTTCGGGGCCATCACCAATCATCAATAGCTGAGACGGCACTTCCTCAATGATTTTTGCGAAAACCGAAACGACATCTTGCACGCGTTTCACTTTTCTGAAATTGCTTAAGTGCATGACCAAACGCTCCCCATCTGGCAAGTATCGTTCACGTATTCCGTTCGGCTTGAATTTTTCGAAATATCGATTATCAATAAAATTTGGAATGACCTTGATCTCACGATTGATATTAAAAAACTGTAATGTGTCTTTTTTCAAACTTTCAGAAACCGCAGTTACCGCATCACTATTGTTGATGGCAAAAGTGATTACTGGTTCAAACGAGGCGTCCTTTCCTACCAGAGTAATATCAGTGCCATGGAGAGTGCAGACTATTGGAATATAAATGCCTTCCGTTTCCAGTATCTTCTTGGCCATGTAAGCTGCAGATGCATGAGGTATGGCATAGTGAACATGCAGTATATCCAATCCTTCATTTTTAACAACACTGACAAGCTTTGAGGTTAAAACCAGCTCGTAGGGTGAATAGTCGAATAGGGGATAGTCACTTACTGCAACTTCATGGTAATAGACATTTGCTGCATATGGGTCAAGCCTAACGGGCTGAGAATAACTGATAAAATGCACAGAGTGACCTTCATTTGCCATTTCTAGGCCTAATTCTGTAGCGACAACTCCACTACCTCCAAATGTTGGGTAACATACTATTCCGATCCGCATTGCTTTCCTTTAAGGGTACAAACAAACAATAATCAAATCAGTTCGTTGTGGTAGATTCCGATCAAAATTGGCTTGCTGTGGAGTCATCGGGTTGACTCTTTTCGATGGCGTCATAGAATACCTGCTGTATGTCCGTTCTGACATTCATGTGAGCTAATTTTTTGTTATCAGCGTTAGGGTAAACTCGATTCGATAAAAAGACATAAACCACTTTTTGATCTGGGTCGACCCATGTTACAGTACCGGTGAAACCTTGATGACCAAAGGCATCTCTAGAAGTACATCCGCAAGATGGACCAGAGCCTCCATTTGTCAATGGCTTATCAAATCCAGCTCCGCGTCTATTGTTATTGTCGCAAAACTGACAGCGAACAAAATCTTGAATAATAGTGCTATCGAAATAATGAACACTACCATAATCTCCACCGTTCAAATACATCTGCATTAAGATTCCTAAATCATTGGCATTGGAAAACAATCCAGCATGACCGCCTACTCCGCCAAGCATGGCCGCACCAGGATCGTGCACATCACCATGAACTAACTGTTTTCTAAAATAGCGGTCATATTCTGTTGGAGTAATCCGTGCTTTATCAAATCTTTCTAGTGGACGATATCCCATCGTGGTCAATCCTAATGGCTTGTAAATTTTGGTGTTTAAATAATCGTCCATCGGCATTCCGGATTGCTTTTCGATAATTCGAAGAGCGAAATAGTATCCGACATCGCTGTATTTGTATTGCTTTTCTGCCTTTATTGGATGATTGATGATTTGTCGAAACATGCGATCAGACTGATCGGCTCGGATGTATAATTCTCTGGCCACGCGCAATGAATAGGTCTCGTTTTGAGCAATGCTATAGATGTCATATCGTGGTACTCCTTTTTGCAAAGTAGAAGCATAAAATGGAATGAATGCAGGAAGCCCGGCTTGATGTGCAAAGATATCTCTCATTCCCATGTTCATGTATGCTGTTGTATCCACCCATTCGCTCAAATAGTCACACAGGCTATGGTCAAGGTTAAAAAGTGAGTCTTGGTTTAACTTCATAAGTCCAGCCATAGACCCTGCTATTTTAGTGATCGAAGCCAAGTCATAGAGATCGTCCTTATTTACCGTATCCTTTGATTCGTAAGTATGGTGTCCAAAGGCCTCGTTTACCACAACCATTCCATCTTTAGCAAACCAGACTTGCGCTCCAGGACAGGCTTTTTCCTTAATGGCATTTGCCACAATTCCATCAATAGGATGCAGATATTCACTCTTTATTCCAACCTCTTCAGGAATTCCGTATGCCAACCTGGTTTTTTCCGTGTCGATTCCGAACTCACGTTCGAATGTGTCACCAACTTTACGCTTTAACCTGCCAGAAAATGGTCGCCCACCAAATATTTTTTGAATTGTGAAGTCTAGGGTTAATACGTTGGACTCGTGGCCAGTAATAACCGACTCAAGGGTAGGGATGTTGCTGACAAATAGCAGCGCCTTGGTATTTCCATACCAAGAGAATATCGTGCTTTGCTTGTATGCAATACGCTCAATTATACTTTGGTAGTTTTCGCTTATACCATATCGCTTACGCGCCAAGTTTTCCTGCGGAGAAGCTAGCATGATGACTAGGTTATAGTCATTCTGAATCCTTTCAAAGGATGCAAAATCCTCTTCTAGATGATCGAATCGGATGGAGTAGATATCTGCTGCCGAATACCTTTGCACCAATTCTGCGGTTAGATCTGTAGGATCATCCGCTATTCTTATGTAGGCAATATGAAGGCTATCTAAACCACGCAGTGGAATTCTGTTGTGTTGATTTCGAAGTAGGGTTAATGATGATTCGATCAGTGCTCTATTAGCAAGTTCAAGTTCTATGCTAATGGTAGAGCTGTCTTTTTTCTTCGGTTGATTTCGAACTGACCAAATCTTTGCTTGGATAACTCGTTTGCATTTCTTGTTAATGTCTTCCCTAGAAAGCAAACCTAATTCGATGGCTTGGTTTACATATTCAATATAGTCTGCCAGATTTTCGTCAATAATAGTAACGTCATTGCCTGCTATAAAACCCCTCGTGGGATTAGGGACGGTGTCAGAGTGGTGTTGAGAAAGATCAGCCCACACCAATCCATTAAATCCAAGCTTAGTTTTTAAAACATCATTAGCCAACTGTGACTCGGAAGCTAAAAAGCTTGTGCCAGAATCCAATGCTGGAATCAAAACATTACTGGTCATGATGTTTTGAATGCCTTCGTTCACAAGACCTTTATAAGGTTTCAATTCATTTTTTATTGGTGAATTTTCACTATGAATATTTGATTCATCATTCGTGAGTTGATGATAATTTCCAACAACTGGAGAAATACCAGCTGAACGAAAACCGTGCACTGCTGCGATGGCATAGGTCATTGTTGTGGTAGGATCATCGCTAAACGAATGTCTAGATTCGGCCGCATCTTGGTCAATAGAAGTAAGACTCAGCGATGGCCCAAGAATGAAATTGAAACCATTTGACCGAAGAAGATTCCCCACTGTATGTGTATAGCGACTCACCAAGCTCGGATTATTCGATTCGGCTAGTTGTTGTTCAGATGCGAATCCTGAATTGTCCTTCAACATGTTATACCCTTTAAAATAGGGGATGCCATTTGGGTCAACGGACCCCATCGATTCAGCGGAATCAAGATGGTCAAATAGATAGCCACCAGCATATGGTTGGTTTTTACTGCCATTCCGGACGATAAATAACTGGGCAATACGCCCATTATCATCCAAGCGCACCATGACCGAGTCTGCCGCGTCTAACGTGACCGGAGAGAATGGGTGCATTCGAACCTCGTCATTATCCGGAGGTATTCCAGACAACAAAGCGAAGCACGTAATCATCAGCGCAATGGACTTGAGTTTCAATGACATTTTATTCAAACACATATAAAATGAATGTATGGACATAATACGAACTGAAAAAGTCCATTTACAGTACTTTTCATCAATCGATTGTTACAATAAATTATCGCGTTTTTACGTAGAGATTATTTCAATTAGGTTTGTCAAATGATTCGGTTTTTATTCAAACAACCACAACCCAAGCGTTTAAGTTATCGCCCTCGATATTTCGATGAAACAAAAGAGTATCTAGAGGGCAGAAAAGCGGCAATTAGGCAAGAACTGGACCGCGAACAAAGCGGTGATGGTGGTGAAGGATTTAGAAGCAGATTGAGCCATAGTTGGAGAGCCAAGCAAAATCGAAAGGCGGCAACTTCGTCTAATCGAAACGTGCTGATCATCGCGGCTATCTTGGCGGCTATTGCATATTACCTCATCCTTGGATGATTTTTCTTTGATATTATTATTGATCCTAGCAACGCTGATCCAAGTATTGATCGTGGTTGCTTATGTTTTTACTGTCATTTATCTAAAAGTATATGAGCATTCGAATAGGGATGTAGAAAAGTCTGAATTGCCCTTCATTTCGATTATAATAGTAGCGCACGATGACCTTGAAATGCTGGCGAAAAATTTGCCTCATTTTTTCGCTTTAGATTATCCTGACTACGAGGTAGTACTCGTGAATGATAGAAGCACTGATGGTACTCAAGAATGGTTGAATACACTGGCTTTGAAACACGATAAACTGACAATTGTATCCGTATCAAAGGATGTTGAAAACCCAGGTAAAAAAACTGCGATCGTGAGGGGTATTGCTTGTGCAAAATCCAATTTCTTGGTTTTTTCAGATGCCGACTGCTACCCCGCAAGCAACGACTTGCTGCTCAATTTTGGAAAATCGTTTTCCAAAGGATATGAATTGATACTAGGGTTCGGTTTGTTTGAATCCACAGATAAGTTTTCTAATATTCTTTATCGAATTGAATCTGTAAAAATCGCTTTGCGATATAGTTTGGCGGCAATCATTGGCAGGCCTTACATGGGTGTAGGTCGATCCATGGGGTACACTAAGTCGTTGTTTACCAAAGTGTCTGGCTTTACATCTCACAGTCACATCAAGAGTGGTGACGATGACCTGTTTGTTCAATCTATTCCTAGAGGAACCAAAACCAAGGTTGTGCCACAGGCACTGACAATCTCTGAGACTCCATCAGGTTTTATGTCATGGTTTTTGCAAAAACAAAGACACCTATCTACCGGGAAATTATACAGATTTCATACAATTTTGGTTCTCGGTTTGATTGAATTATCTGAATTGTTATCCATTATTGGTGTTTTTACATTGTTCTTAGTTCGAATTGATTCTCAATGGTTTGTTTTATTCAGCTTGATCCTTTTACGATTGGGGCTCTTAGCAGTTTTGATCTCAACCATCAATTCCCTAATACATTATAGATCAGTTAAATTGAAAGAAATTTGGCTTGAATTATTCTTGTCCATTCTTAATCCATTATTTTCGGTCGCTAGCCAGCTACGGCAATCAGAGGAATGGATTCGAAGAAAGTAAGTGAAAGTGCAAAAAGAGATTTAGGTCTGGTGGATCGAGCCCTAAATGGCGATCAGCGCGCCTACACTGAGCTTATGTCCTTGTATCGAGACAGTGTTTTTTTCATGATGAAAAAGATGATTGCCAATACAGATGATGCCGAAGATTTGACCATTGAAGCCTTTGGGAAAGCATTCAAACGCCTTGCGCAGTATAGTCCGGACTATGCCTTTAGTACTTGGTTGTTCAAAATTGCATCCAATAATTGCATCGACTTTCTCCGTAGGAAGAAACTGGGGTCAACTATGAGCTTAGATGCCGGATTTGACTCCAGCGATGATCAGGAGGGAAGTATTGATGTAGAGTTTTCTGTATTGGATCCAGAACAGGCCTTGATGAAAGAACAGCGAATAGATGAAATGCATCGAATAGTAGAGCAGCTTAAGCCAAAGTACAAGCAATTGGTAGAGATGAGGTATTTCAAAGAGTTGAGCTATGAGGAAATATCTGTAGAGTTGGACCTTCCCTTAGGAACGGTAAAGGCGCAGTTGTTCAGAGCTCGCGAGTTAATGTTCGAGATTCTAAAACACACTAAAAATACCATCTGATTGAAGGGAGTTGAATTGATCCGTCATCACCTTGAGTGGGTTACGGATGAGCAAGCCGAAAAACTGACTCAGTTTGTGGAGATTTTTCTGAGAACGAATGAGCAAATTAACCTTGTGTCTCGAAAGGATACTGAACACATTTGGACTCGACATATCCTGCACTCACTTTCAATAGCAAAAGCCGTAAAATTTATGGATGGGATGGATGTAGCTGATGTTGGAACTGGTGGTGGTTTGCCAGGAATTCCATTGGCCATATTGTTTCCTAATGTCCAGTTTACCTTAATTGACTCTATTGGTAAGAAGATTAAATGCGTGAATGAAATGATTGAAGAACTGGGGTTGGAAAACGCGAAAGGCTTATGCACGCGTATGGAATCAGTTGATCAAAAATTTGATTTTGTGGTGAGTAGGGCGGTTAAATCTTTACCCGTAATGCACGGATGGTTAAAGGGCAAGATTAAACAAGGATCTTCAGGTGAAGTCCCGAATGGGTTGGTGTATATTAAGGGCGGTGATTTTCAGCAAGAGCTTGACGAAATTGGCTGTAGGTACCGCTATTGGTATTTGGATGAATGGTTCGATGATCCATTTTTTGAAACCAAGAAAATTGTTTGGATTAATTTATCCTCTTAGTTCAGCACCTTAAACGTAAGCTCTTTCAAAAGTTGTTCGGAAGATTCTCCGTAGGCGGAATTAACTCCTTTCATTCTGGCGTCATACTCCCTGCAGAGACTGATGATTTGGGCGACTTGTCTTTGGGTGAAATTTCTACTCGTTGCAGCTATTTGTTTTACCGCAAAAGGGCTTCGCATTCCTAATTCTCTCGCGGCAGTAGTGGGATCTTTCGATTTCAAACTTTGATATATCATAACCTTGCTGAAATGGGCGAATAGACTAGAAATAATCAGTAAGAACGGATTGTTCTTTTCGTTTTTACCCAGAAACTGCGCGATTTTGTAGCTTTTCAATGTATCCTTCGCGGCAAGGGCGTTCACATATTCGAACACATTATACTCCTTGCTTACTCCAATCAATCGATGAACGTCATCTATACTAATCTCCTTGGAAAGCGGAACCGTGATACTCAGTTTGCCCAATTCCATCTCAATTTTTTCTAGGTCATTGCCTAAATATTCAGCCATTAAATTCGAAGCGTGCGGATTGATTCGATATTTCATTTGTTTGACGAAACCCGATATCACTTCAAGAAGCTCATTATCGTAGTGTCGTGTTGATGCAAATACAACTCCTGTATTCTTTATCGCACTGTACCATTTCGTTTTCGCATCTGCGGTTTTGTATTTCATGTCTATAACCATGATGGTTGTTGCCATCGGGTTTTCGAAATAACTTAGCATATCTGCCCATCGACCAGAATAATCCTGTGCTTCTCGAACAATCACCACTTGTCGTTGAGCCATCATTGGAAAGCGTCTCAATGTTTCCAATAGGCTGTCTTTGTTCAAATCACGACCATAAAAAATATTCAGATTGAAATCGCGCTCGTGTTCTTCGAGTGCGTGTTCTTCAACGAACTTGCTGATTTTGTCAATGTAATACGGCTCTTCACCGTGCAGTAAGTACACTGGTTTATAGTCGCCACGCTTTAACGCTACCAATATGTCCTGATACTGCTTTACATTCGCCATGGATAATACCTATTGAGTCATTGATTGATCGCAACAAATTTCCTCCTTTAGATTTGCCACCATACGCGGCCAAAGTTAGAAGCGCTGAGCAGCAGATTCAAATCTTTGATCGATTTCGTAAAAAATATTTGCTTTTGACTCCAGAAGAGTGGGTCAGACAGCACTTTGCGAATTTTCTAAACACTCGATTTAAAATCGCGGAGTCTCGAATAGTTTTAGAATCTGAAATAAAATATGGAAAGGTTCGTAAACGTCCTGATATAGCTGTAATAGATCAGAACAATACGGTGCTTCTAATTGTTGAATGCAAGGCACCTGCGGTGATTTTGGATGAGAGTGTTTGGATGCAAACCATAACATATGCGTCTGTTTTAAATCCTAAATTCTTAGCACTTACGAATGGAATACAGCATAATTATTTTCAGTTCCAACCAGAAACAAAGAACTTCGTCTCTATTGATGAATTGCCATGTCTAAATTGAGATCCGTATATATAGTTGTGATGTTGCTTTTTGCCGTAAATGTTTCAATTGGACAAAAAGTAATCAGAGAGACCAAAGTACCTCTCGATTTTACATTGGAATTTGATAGAATCCCAGAACAAGAGTTAATGCATGTTTATCTAAAAGGAGATAAAGATGAATTGTTACGAGTGTCTCAATCAAGGGGGTGGCACTTCAAGCGATATACTGGCCAATATGCCGCGGTTTTTATACCAAAGAACCAATTACACCAAGTGGATGTCATTGATGAAATTGAGGCAGTGCACTTTGAACTGAAACAAGGACAGGCACTTTTGAATGATTCGAGAGTGCACACAAGGCTTGATAGAGTGCATAACGGCACGGCTGGTCTGCCTTCAATATTAACTGGAGAAGGTGTGATTATGGGGGTTATTGATGCTGGTCTGGATTTGAAACATCCCGACTTTTTAGACGAAAATGGGAATACTCGCGTTCTTCATTTATGGGATCAAACGCTGCCGACCACAGAAGTTTTAAGGATTCCGGTCTATGGCTATGGGCAGGTTTATGACAGTGCAGATATTAACGATAGCTTGTGCCCGCATCAAGATCAGGCGGCATGGTATGGACATGGTACAAATACGACTGGAATCGCGGTGTCAAATGGATCTACAAATGAGCAATATACTGGGTGTGCACCTAAGGCAGATATAATTGTTGTGAGTACGAACTTTAGTGCGTATTCATGGACATCAACGGTTGCTGATGCCGTTCACTATATTTTTAAAAAGGCAGAAGAACATGGAAGGCCATGTGTGATAAACGCATCCATCGGTAACTATTTTGGTTCTCATGATGGAAAGGATGTTGCAACCCAAGAAATAGAAAGCTTTATTCAAGACACTACAGGACGGATTATGGTTTGTGCTGCTGGAAACTCAGGCGAAATGACTCCATATCATTTAGGGTATGAGACAACAAGTGATACCAATTTTACATGGTTTAAAATTCCGAATAACGCTACCGCTGGGAATGGTAGCCTGGTATTTGACATTTATGGAGATTCAGGCGATTTTGAATCTGTCCGGTTTTCAATTGGTGCCGATCAAGTTGCCCCTTCCTATAAGTTAGTTGCTGAACTTGAATTCGACAGCGTTCAAAGCGCGCTGGGCAATACTATTAGTACTAATCTAATCAGTAATAATGGTAATTATTTGGGTGAGGTAAATTACTGGGCGGAGGAGTTCAATGGAACTTATCGCATGCGCATGTATGTATCGAATATTGATTCCATAAATTATAGATATAGCCTGAGAACAACGGGTAGTGGTGGCTTGGATATTTGGTCGTCATCTTCCAGCGCTGTAAACGGTACTACTTCCGATATGTATTATGATGGCATACCATCTTCAACAGTATATCCGGCCATGGTGAACTATAAAACACCGGACTACGAACAGCAAATCGTAAGCAATTGGGCCTGTTCTGATGTTGTGATCACAGTGGGTAATTACACCAATCGGAATGAATATGTAGATGTGGACGAGAACACAGTTGAGTTTACTTCATTAACACCAGGGCAAATTGCAGCATCGAGCAGTGCAGGGCCGTCCCGTCAAGGCTCCATCAAACCAGATGTTGCAGCTCCCGGAGAACTAACAATTACCTCTGGAGCGTCATTTCAAATTCAGAATCAACTCACTAATAACCAGAGAGATAGGGTTGGGGTTGGAGGAATGCATAATAGGGCAGGAGGAACGAGTAGTGCCTCGCCAGTTGTCGCTGGTATCGGAGCTTTGTTTTTGCAACATTGTCCAAATGCCGATTGGGCAGACTTTAAAACAGCATTGAATTCTGATGCTCGAAGCGATCAGTTCACGGGAAACACTCCAAATTACAGATGGGGCAATGGCAAGGCCGATGCAATTAGCACCTTGAAATACTTAAGTCCTCATTCTTCGATTAAAGAATCTGTCGATGAATTTTGTGAAGGTGAGAACGTGACAATTACTCTCAATTCAACAGGGTCAATATTCGAGTGGAACACGGGGGCAACCTCAAACCCAATCAATACAGACCAATCAGGAATTTACTTTGCGTTGCTCGAAAACGATCTGGGATGCACAGGATATTCGGATTCGTTAACTCTAATCAAACGACCTATTCCTAATTCACCAATACTAGTAATTGAAGGCGAATTGCCCGCATGTGCCAGTGCTCCACTGACAGTTTCGCTAAACGAACCTTTCGGGTCGTATAGCTGGAGCAATGGATCACACTTAGACCACATTGAGGTAAACGAAGAAAACATTGTGTATTGCACCGTGCAAAACAGTTATGGATGCGAGAATGTCTCTGATTCGGTGCTTCTTGAGTTTCATCCTACACAGAGCGATCCAGTTTTAATTCTGGAGGCTGGTGATCAATTGCGATGGATTACCGATTCAACTTTGGGGCAACAATATCAGTGGTATTTAGACAACGAGCTGATTGCTGAAGAAAGCGATTCCGTTTTGTACGCCAAAGAGGTTGGGATATATCAGGCATCTTTTATCGATACCAATGGATGTGAGTGGTATAGTAACGAAATACAGTTGGGTGTTTTAGGATCTTCAAATGTTGCGAACGAGGGCTTTAAAGTTTGGCCAAATCCTTTGACAGATTGGGTTACAATAAATTCCAAAGATCAATCTGGTGAGTGGGAATTGAATTCTATTGAAGGATCCATGATTTATTCAGGAAGTTTTTATAGCTCATCATTTAAGCTCAATTTGAATGAACTTCCTGTTGGAATCTACAACCTGAAATTGATTTCAATTCAGATGCATTCCCAGCGATTATTGATTAAGCAATGAGATGGCTGCTAGGCCTTATATTAATATTATGCTTCAGTGCTTCAATGACAGCGCAAACAAGAAGATTTCAAGAAGGTCAATTTGTCCTGAAGGTTAAATCTGATTTTCGTGGGAATTGCGATCTGCAATCAATTGATGTTGTGAGTATTCAGGATGTGTTGGGCCGGTTAGGTGAAGTTCACGTTTCAAAGAAATTTCCAAACCAACAGGATCCGAACGATAATCGGTCAGCAACAAATTCGGTAAAAGCGAAGACCGATCTTTCTCTAATCTACGATGTGTTTTATACCGCAAAGGTTTCACCCATAAAGGCAGCTGAATGGATGAGCTCAACGGGGGCAGTTGAATATGCTGAACCGGCATTTATTGCCAAACCATTGGGTGTTCCCAATGACGCACTTATTGGAAAACAATGGCATCTTGCAGCAATTAAGGCATATGACGCATGGGACTTAAATACAGGAACAGGTAATAAGACAGTAGCAATCATTGATACTGGTGTAGATTGGGATCATCCAGACCTTGCCGATGCCATTGAACTTAATCTCGAAGATCCAATTGATGGATTGGATAATGATGAAAATGGCTACATAGATGATTATCGTGGTTGGAATTTCTATGACGATAACAACGATCCGAATGAATTGAGTTGGTCACATGGAACCCATGTTGCGGGATTAGCTGGGGCGATCACTAATAACGAAATTGGTGTAGCTGGATCTGGTTATTCCTGTAAAATTTTAGCGATTAAATCGGGTAATCAACTTGAACTGACCCATGGTTATGAAGGTATCGTATATGCGGTTAAAAGGAATGCCGATGTAATTAACTGCTCATGGGGCAGCACTGATTATACGAGTCTGGGACATGATGTGGTAAAATACGCTTCTGAAGAAGGGAAATTGGTAGTGTGTGGAGGTGGTAACAATAACAACGATTATAACTTCTACCCAGCCGCTTTTCCTGAGGCAATGGCCGTGTCAGCTGCAGACTCGCTTACAAACAAGGCCACTTTCAGTAGTTTCTATTATGATATGGATATTTCCGCTCCAGGACAAGTAGTATTCAGTACAAAGAATGATACCTATGATTATGATAATGGCACTTCGATGTCGTCTCCGATTGTAGCCGGAGCAGCAGCACTTGTGCTTGATCATTTTGGATATATGCCACCGGCTCAGCTTAAAGCTCAATTGATGGAAACAGCCACAAATATTGATAGCTTAAATCTAAACTCTGCCTATGCCCATCGTCTTGGTGCTGGACTGCTTAATATGAAAGCTGCCCTAGACAGCATGGTAGAATTGAGTATTGGTATGGAGAACTACATCGTATCTGACAATGACGATGAGGTTTATGTGGTTGGAGATGAGATAAGTATTGGGATCGAGTTGATTAATTATTTGGGGCCATCACCGCCAATTACTGTGAAGCTTTCATTGCTTGATGACCTAGCAGAATTAGTAGACAGTGTGAAATTCTTTCCTGCGCTCAGTGAAAACGGACGCGTGAATAATATGAATGATCGGTTCATTGTTAAAGTGGTTAATCAGCGTAAGTACAATGAATTCATTGACTTACGATTGGATATTGTTGCGGATGAATATCAACGCACAGAGCACCTAAGAGTATTAATCAATCCTGATTTTGTAAATGTCACTGTCAATGATATTTCAACTACAGTAAGTAGTATGGGCCATGTCGGGTATGCTAATAATTCTAGAACGGCCGGACTTGGTTTGCAACTAGAAAATGAAGGGAACTTTTTGTATGAGGCAGGTTTGTTAATTGGCACTGAGGTGTTTGGCTACACCAAGGTCGCAGATCGAGTTAGAGGAGAGGAATATACAGATCGAGATTTCTGGCCGATTACAGTTATTCAAAAAGATCAAACACCAACAAATACGGCTTTTTACGCGCAAGGCAGATTTAATGACACGTCTGCAATAAGTGATGAAATAGGTTTAGAGATGACTCAACAAGTTTGGGCCTTTGAAGAAAGTGGACACCGTAACTATGCAATTGTAGAATATACGATAACCAATGTAAGTGAGAAAGATTTGAATGATCTCCAAGTTGGTATGTATGCCGATTGGGATATCCTAAATGCAGCTGAGAATAGGGGGGTAACTGCATATGGAAAAAGGTTGGCCTTTGTTCATTCCTCCAGTGATGTGCCTTACTCTGGGGGCATTGTTCAATTGAACGCAGATTTACCATTTCATAGTTTTATGATCGACAACTCAACGGCAATCGAAGGAGTAGATCTTGCTAATAACGGATTCTCATCAGAAGAAAAATGGTATGCATTGACCCACGATAAATTAACTGTAGGCGAGAGTGGTGCTGGTGTTGATGTGAGTCACGTGATATCGGCTGGTAGTATAGCTTTAGCTCAAGGGGATTCTCACAAGGTCGCTTTTGCTTTCATCGCTACCAAGAATCAAACTGAAATGCTGGCATCAGCAGACTCAGCTTTCAAGAGGTATAACGGGTTTTTACCAGGTCAAAATATTTTAACACCAATTCAATCCATTAATCTGGCACCAAATCCAACATCGAATGTTGTTCGAGTCTCATTCGATTTGAAGAGTGCCGAAAGGTTGACATTTGACTTATTAGATATCAATGGAAAGGTAATCAGTCATTTCGGAGACTTTGCATTTTTCGCAGGACCTAATATTCATACCATCACGATGCCGAATATTAATTCAGGATCCTATTTTCTTAGGATCTACAATGATGATATTGTGCGAACCGAGCAAGTCAATTACATCAGACCTTAATCAAATCAGAATAAGACTATTTTTGTCCACCTTTTAGATAAAATATGGCGTTAGAACAAATTCTCTCCGTTTCAGGAAAACCAGGCCTTTACCGTTTGGTGGGTCAAATGAAAAATGGAATCATTGTTGAAGGTATTGCCGATGGCAAGAGATTTCCGGTGCACGGATCTGTGAAGGTGAGTGCGCTCGAGGAAATTAGCATTTATACCTCTGAGGAAGAGGTTCCTCTAAATGATGTGTTCAAATCCATTTTTGAGAAAGAAGAAGGAAAAGGATGCGTTGATCACAAAAGCGACCAAGCAGAAGTGAAGAAATATTTCGAATCTATCCTCCCAAATTACGACAAAGAGCGGGTGTATATCAGTGACATGATCAAGGTGGTGAAGTGGTATAACACTTTGATTGAGCATAAAGCCTACAACCCTGCAACAGCAGAAGAAGTGGAGGCTGCAAAAGCGGAGGCAGAAGGAGAGGAAAAACCTAAAAAGGCCACAGCTAAGAAGGTAGCCAAAAAGACTGCACCTAAATCTGCACCTAAATCTGCAGCTAAGACAAAGTCAGCGGGAGCATCATCGCCTAGAAAGGCTGGTGGATCACAACGCGGTAGTTAATTAAGAAAACTAATTATTGATCTAGGCGAACCAATTGGTTCGCCTTTTTAGTTTAGACTAAATCTAACTTCTGGTTTTTCCCTTGTGCAGATTTTGGTTTCAATTTTACTGTTTTGAGTAAGGTGGATCATGTTATGTTGCGGATGATCACCGTATTGAAGAAGGGTGTTTTTTATTGAAATAATGGAAGCTTCTGGGTCTTTGATGGCATATCCATAAATCCAAGTGACATCATCTTCGTATTCATGACCGATCCATCTTATTGGATAGTTTTTTGATGCATTCGCAATTTCTATTCTCGGTTCGCAATATCCTCGGATGGTTTTGAATGCAATAGATGGATCGGTCGAATTGTCGAGAAATATGGTTGTACCCGTTGTCTCTTTCAGAGTTTCTTCTAGATCATGAGTGAAAACTTTAACAGCAATTTGCACGGTGTCCTCCTTAAGATAAAGGTCCGTAATACTCACGTGAAAATCGTGTTTTGTAAACCCCATTGCTATCGCAATAAGGACACACATTGAAATTACTAATCTCATAATCGTTCGTAAAATGCAATCAATTTTTTAGATTCAATATCCCAATTGTTTTCAGCAGAAGCAATAGGGCAATTATTCTTGAGTCGTTCATAATAGTCAGAGCTTTCACTTAATTTGAGCAAGGAAACACGCACCGCCATAGCAGTTAATTCGGGTATCAACAATGCAATTTCATGTTTTTGATTGAACGCTTCGTATTCCGGATAGCCTATGGCAATTTGAGGTATTCCTGCGTGCATATAATCAAAGAAACGATTTGCTAAAGAATGCTGATGGTGTAAGCCCTTTTTTGAGAACAATGTGAGACCAACCCATGCTTCATTGGTTTTTTGTCGCAACTCTCCTGGTTCAACCATGCCCATAAACTGAACTTTGGAACCAGCGTTTTCTGCTTTCGTTAGATTTTTTAGAAATCGACCATGTGGACCGTCACCAAATATTCTTAACACAAAACCATCAAGGCTACAAACCGCTTTAATTGCTTCTTCTAGACCACGTCCAATATTTAGTATGCCTTGGTATTGAACGATTCTATCGTTAGATTGCGTAGTCGCATTTGTGGGTATAAGACGCGGTACGTTTCTGATGACCTCAAACTGCTTTCCATAGTTTTTTCTGAATAACTCGGCATAACCATCGCTAATTGTATATGCGAATTGAATTCGCTTTAAAATGAATCGTTCTAGAGAAAGCCAAAGTCGTTTAATCATTGGTCTACTTACGATTTCTTCCATTTCAGTGAAGTATTCGTGAGCATCATACACCAATTTTTTGTCTCGAGCAACGCTGACTATATATCCTGGTAGAATACTATCTAGATCAATTGAGCAGATTATGTCACACCTTATAAACAGCAAATGCCATAGCAGCTTAAGATTGTACTCAAAGTAGAACAGTTTGCCTTTTTGGAATAGACAAGAAATGCGTCTTCGATTATGAGGCTTTTCTGTTAATGGAATTGAACCTTCATGCTCCCTACCGATCAAGGTGACATGAAATCCATGAAGCGCAAGCGTACTGCAAATACGCTCCATACGCTGGTCATACGTTAAATCATTCGTAACTGTAAAAACGATACGTTTCATTCAGGCGCGAAAGTCTAGAAAATATATGCATCACCGCAAATCTTTAAAATGCCTGGCACAGATAGTCGGCCACTTTTTGGAGATTGGAAATCTTAATCATCAGATGTTCTATAGCGATCCAAATCTCTACGATCTCGTTTAGTAGGTCTGCCAACGATCCCATGAAATCGATTTTGTCGATTCATCTCTTGCACAAGTTTTATTTTATCTAGTTCACTTTGATCGGTTGTTTCCAGCAAAAAGTCCTTTACCAATTTTGCTCCTACGCGAGTTTTCGGTTTGTCTATCACCTTATATGTTCTCCAAGTCGGATTATCACGCATACGAATAATGTCTCCGATACTCACTTCTTTTGATGGTTTTATGGGGTCTTCATTGATCTGAACCTTGTCAGACACACACAATTTGCTAGCAATTGTCCGGGTTTTGGCCAACCGAACAGCCCATAAGTATTTGTCAATACGCATCTTGAGCGCAATTTCCAGAAAAATTTAATACACATGCCAACCTTAATCAATGGTTACGTCTTTAATGGTATAGCGAAGACTAGATTCTTTAACTTCGCTGGCTGACTTTGGTTATGACAGATACGTCTACTTTGAGGAGAAAAAAATCAGTATTGAATACAGTTAAGTTTTGGACAATAGCTCTTTGTGCGATGTTGGCGCTTCCTGCGTTATCCTTTGCACAGTTTTCAGTTGGTAATAATGCCTTGAACCAAGGTGGTGGATGTTATCGACTTACTCAAGCTTCAATCAATAAGAAAGGGTTTGCCTGGAACATTAACCAAATCAATCTAAACGATACGTTTGATTTTAAATTCAGAGTGAATTTAGGCTCGAATAACGGAGGTGGAGATGGAATCATGTTTGTCTTACGTGATACATTGGATGGTCTATTAATCGGAAATGAAGGAGCTTCATTAGGTTTTGATGCCAATTCGATGGATACAGCAGCCTTGGGAGTAGAAATTGACACTAAACAAAACACAGGAACAGGTTTTGGTGGTGGTGATATTGCCGCTGATCACGTTGCAATTGTGAGCAATGGAAATAATAATCACAACAGTGCAACTAATTTGGCAGGTCCAATCCAAGCTAGGGCTGGTAATGCGAATATCGAAGACGGAAATGACCACACATTTGATATCAAATGGAATCCCTCAACACAAACGCTAAAAGTTTACATAGACTGCAGTCTCCGATTGACCTATACGGGTGATATCATCAACGATGTTTTTGAAGGAGATCCAATGGTGAATTGGGGTTTCACAGGAACTACAAGTGGCGATATTAATCTGCAGACCTTCTGCGTAGGCACTCCAATTGATAGTGTAGTGAATTTATTACCTTCTATGGTAAGCATTTGTAAGGGTGATACGGCTGATCTTGATGCGGGTGATGCAGGAGTGAATTATTTGTGGTCTCCAGGTCTTGGTTTAAGCGCCACAAATACTGCTCAAGTGCAAGCATTTCCATCAGATACTACAGTTTACACGGTACGAAGAACATATCAATGTGATACCATTACAGATTCGGTTAAGGTTCAGATTGTTCCTCCAAACTTCAATATCACCGGATCTATTATAAATGCACAGTGTAAGGATGACTGTGATGGAGAAATTGATCTTACCGTTTCTGGTGGAACTGGAACTTACGCCTATTCGTGGGATAATGCTGCTACTACTCAAGATTTAAATGGTCTGTGTGATGGGACGTATATCGTTACTGTGCAGGATGTGCAGACAACTTCCCCGAATTATCTCTGTTATAAGCTGGATACATTCATTATCACGGAACCAACATTACTCACTGCTACTATTATCAATCCGACCAAAACAAAATGTCCTAAAAGCAATGATTGTGATGCCGAAGCGAATGGAGTTCCAAATGGTGGTACTGCCCCTTATAGTTGGAATTGGTCAAGCTCAGATAACGTGCAGCAGGCCTCAGCTCTTTGTGCTGGTTGGAACTTTGTGACCATTACCGATAATCAAGGGTGTCAGGCTATTGACTCGGTAGATATTGATGTTCCTGATACCATAAATACGGTCGCCTTTGGTGATACCACTATTTGTATAAATAGCATTGCAGCAATTGTTGCCGCTTCCTCTGGCGGAACACCTCCATTCTCATATGTGTGGCATGAGAATACATTGGTCGGTCCGATCGTATCTATTGCATCAGCGGATGCTGTTACACCGGTAGTAACAACAGATTATTACGTTGAATCATATGATGGAAATGGTTGTTATGGTGACACGTCCATGATTACGGTCAACGTTAGGCCTAGATTAGAAATCGACTTTGAACATTTTGATACTATTTGTCCATACGATACAATTGACATAACTGCCATTGGCGTTGGTGGAGATAGTGTATATTCATTTGCCTGGGAAACTGGAAATTTTGGCCCCGTGATTACGGTCAGTCCTGATTTGAGTAGGTACTATGTCGTAACGATATCAGATTTTTGCGGAACTCCATTCGTTGTTGATAGCATAAAAGTGCAAGTTGGAGGATACGATGACATACGGCCGTCTATTAGAATAGAAGACGATTCGATTTGTGCTGGTAAATCCATCTACATGATTGCTTCAGGTAAAGGAGGATTCAATGGTCCAGATGAATATATATTTACATGGCAGCACAACCAAAGCAACGATAATGTGCAGTTCGTGCGTCCAACACAAACTACCAAATACGTAGTGAAAATTGAAGATCTATGCCTTTCGGTTCCTGGATATGACACAGTGACCATTTATGTTGGAGATACAGTAAATCCTGAGATTGAGTATTTACCACCCGTAGCCTGTAAAGAGGCGGATGTTGTTATGCGTATTGATGACTATAACAACGACTATACCTATGACTGGGTGATTGACACTTTTGATGTTTTCAATGATTATGAGTATGATTCATTGATATATCAGTTCAGCAATACGGGTTGTTACGACTTTGACCTATATGTGACTACTGATTTTGGATGCGCCACGAAGGTTAATTATGATTGTGCGGTTTTGATACAGAATAGTCCAAAGGCAAGTTTCTTTCACAATCCATTGTATCCGACCAATATTGAGCCAATGATCGACTTCGTAAATACATCGGAGGGTGGTAACCAATTGTATTGGATTATAGACGGTGATTCATTTCCAAACGACACTGCATTGCGTTATGAGTTTTATGAACGTGAAGACCCTTTCAGTGTTGGACTTTATGTTTCTACGGATGATGGTTGTACCGATTCTTCAAACATTTTACTCCAATACAAGGAAGAAACAATAATCCATTATCCAAATAGCTTTTCTCCAAATGCAGATGGGAAGAATGATAAATTCTACGTCTTAAGCGAAGGAGTGCAATTGGCTGATTTTAATCTTGAAATATATAATCGTCAAGGCGAACAATTGTTCAGAACTACACGCCAATCTCAAGGTTGGGATGGTCGCAAGCCTAATGGCGAATTGGTTCCGATCGGAACCTATTACTTCATTTTGAGGTATCGTGATGATGAAAACATCGAAAAGGTAATTCACGATGAAGTTAACATCGTAGTTACTGGTGTGAAAACTGGTCTTTAGACCACTCCTTGAGTAGGAGGAATTTTTTTATTCGCACTCTTCACAAGAGTGTTCACCACAACGGCTATGATGACAATCATGATACCAACGAGGCTGAGCCACGGTAGGGTTTCTTGAAAAAAGAATAGACCTATGAGGAAGGCATAAATGACTCCGAAGTATTTAAAGGGCATGATCGTGCTGCTATGGTCTGCGTGAAGAGCTTTAGTCATATAGATCTGAGCTACTTGAGTCAAGACACCTAGAAGAGCCAGAATGAGCCATTCAACGCCTTGTGGCATGACCCAATCTACGGTAATGCATGCGGTTCCCATTATTGGGGTTGCAATCAACGGGAAGTATAGAACTACAGTCACTGGATGATCGGTATTACGGCATTTCATTATTGCATTATATGCGATTCCAGAAATGAAAGCCGACACAATTCCTACCCCTAGATATAAATATGAAATGCGATCATCGAACCCTTTTATCATTAACACACCGATAAAGGCCAATAGAAACAACAACCATTGTATAGGCCTGACCTTTTCTTTCATCAGTTGTGTAGCGAGCAAAACGGTGAAAATGGGTGAGATATATTGAATTGTCGTTGCGCTAGCTAGAGGCATCTCCTTGATGGTAAGAAAGAATAGAAAGAGGGCAGACATTCCAGCGAAACCTCTAATCATAAGCCATTTACGATTGTGTCCAAAAAATGGAATTTTCAACCTTTGGATCCATACAATGCAGATGACAAGCGAAATAGCCGATCTAAAAAAGACAATTTCATGTGTAGGAATATGTTGGAGATATTTAACACAAAGGTTTACTGCGGCATAGGTCAACGAAGACAGCAATATGTAGAGAATTCCCTTGTATTTCAAGTGGGCGAAAGTAGCCAAATGCCAATCGAAATGGCGAACATTGCGGTATGCCCAAAAAGATTCCATTGATACTCAGGTTTATAAGAGTTGCCTTTAGGGTGTGCAGTTTTTTGCTTCCCAGTTTAGCAACAAAGTGGGCGATTAAACTTTTTCTTACACCTCAAAACGCGCCCTATACAAATAGGGGTCTTAAGCTTTTAGAAAAAGTAGAGAAATTTGAAATTGAAGCTAATGGTAAGAAAATGGTTGCTTACAAAATGGGAGCGGGGCCCGAAGTGATTTGCTTGCATGGATGGGCTGGAAAATCTACCCAGTTTGCTAGTATAGCCGATGCTTTGGTCGAAGCAGGATATACGTTTATTTCGGTGGATGTATGGGCTCATGGAAAAAGTGAGGGTAAAATGGCGAGCACTTTTGATTTTGCTGCTGCCATCAAGGAGTTATTGGCAAGGTGTCGAAATCCACAAGCAGTTATTGGCCACTCTCTAGGTGCAGCATCTATTTCATTAGCGGTTCACGATGGCTTGCAAATCCCAAAATTCATAGCCATGGGAGCTCCAACCATTGGAAATGATATTTTAGATTCTTTTAGGGCAATAATTCATGCTCCGAGTTATATAAATCAAGGTATTAAGGACGCTTGTTTGAAAATGTATGGAAGAGAATTTGATGAATTGACGATGACTCACACGATAAAGTCTGTTAAGTGTCCAATTCTGGCAATTCACGGTGAGGATGATTTTGATGTTCGAATCTTTCACCTCGATGCCCTGATCAAAGCCAAGCCGGAAATTGAAACGCTACGAGTTAAGGGACTAGGACATAGAAGAATCTTAAAAGACAAGAAGACGATTGACAGAATAATAGAGTTTATCGCTGTTAACTGAGATGCTGCAAGAGTGCTGTAAAGTTTACTTTTATTTCATGTCTAGCATCCTTTGGAATCTTCGAAACGATATGAATTTTAGCGATGGATAGAAAGGCCATGGAGATATGCTTCTCAATTTCACTTTTGGATACTCCCTTTTTAATTACGATAGCAATTTCGAATCCATTGCCGCGATGGTATGGAGCGGAGTCCAAGATATTTAGCATTCTGTCTGTTATTGTTTAGACTTCAAAAGGATATATGTATATTGATTGGAATCGACTCTAATTCGATGATCTGTTCGTCCTAATAGTTTCAATGCACCAGCGTCATCAATGTATCCTACATCACTTTTTTATATCCATTTGGTCTCGCTTTTTGCGTTGCTAGCCCAACCAATAGCTGTCCGACTCCCTTAATGTGATCAATCCTCGCGGTACAGTTAGTTCTGGTCTGTATTTGGGGTCAATTCCTTCGTCCTTAAACTCATCAGAGATTCGGAGGAGTAAGAATAATGATATGTTCGTTATCAACCCTACAAGAAATGTATCAGAATCAATGAATCACGTCTCTGCCCGGCATATAAGTGAGAATGAAATGGCGCTAAACGTAAATGCTGCAAGTAGGGGGGAGTGAGTAAGAAATGGAAATCTTTCAGACTGGTAAATCCAAAAGCGCTTAGCTAAGGATTGTGTTGGGTTGCTCAAGCTTAACCAAGTTAAAAACAAAAGGCCCTTGAATTATATTCAAGGGCCTTAGATTTAGAATAATTGGGTTGTTGATTATCTCAACAATAAAACATTACCGTGTAATTGATCTTCCACTTTATTACCTTCTTGTTCCGCACCGTAAATAAGTCTCCAAGTATATGATCCTGCTGGAGCCTTTTCACCAAGATGCATCCCGTTCCAAGATTCTGTAGGGTCTTCAGAATAGAACATCTCCTCACCCCATCGATTAAATACACGGAACTCATACTCGAAGAATTTGCAATCGGTCTTTGGAATAAATTCATCGTTTTTATCATCACCATTTGGATTGAAAGCGGTGGGTAACCAGATAGGACATTCACATTTATCAATAAATACACTGTCCGAAACAACTCCACAATCGTGTGTGGCACGTACCCAATATAAACCTTCAGATTCTACTACAAAGCGAGATGAAGTGGAGCCATCCTGCCATTCATACGCGTTAAACCTTGGGTCATATACGTTGAATGGAATTTTATCACCAATGCAGATAGTCTCGGGTGCAACTAATCTCACATTGTAATCGGTCGGATTATCCTTTATGGCAACATTAATTTTACCAGAGGTGTTACAATATCCGTCAAATACCATAACCACATATTTTCCACTATCAGATACCTTGATTGATTGGGTTGAGTCGCCAGTATTCCAAACATACATTTCGTTTCGAGCATCCTCACGAACCATTAGTGGAATTTCATCGCCTTCGCATATGGCTGTATCAGGTCCTAAATCTGTATTTGGAACATCTCTTAGAGTGATGAAAATTGAATCTGTAGATGTACAAACAACATTTGTAGCTTGCACCCAATAGGTAACACTATCAACAGAAGTTATCTCTTGGATTGGAGCAGTGCTACCAGTAGACCATCTGTATTCCATAATTTCAAACGGGGCAGTAACATCAATTTTAAAGGAAGTGCCTGGGCAAATTGCCGTGTCCTGTCCCATGTCGATTTCTGGGTATTGATAATAGAATACATTGATTTCGTCAGAAGCATCACATAAGTCGTTGTTTACCGAAACAGTATAGGTGCCATGTCCGCTAATTTGGAGCGTTGAATTGGTTGTTCCGTCATTCCAAGTGTAATTATTAACTGGAAGGGTGGTGACTGGTTTCAATGTGACGTTTTTACCTTCACATGTATTGATGTCTTCACCTAAGTTAACTTCCAGTTTTGGATATTGATTAACTATGATAGTATCGCGAATACTGCAGTTTTCATCACTCACTTCTACCCAATACAAGCCAACAAGATTTACGTTAAGGTCTAGATTGTTGCTATTGTCATTCCATAGATATGTCATCGGAAAGCTAGAATAAGTGAAAGGAGTAATATTCAAGATATCATCATGACAAAAAGAAGTGTCATTTCCAAGGTCCAGAAGCGGTTCATGCCAAAAGCTCCATTCAACCGAATCGATCATTTGACAATGTCCGCCTACACCTTTAACAGTAACGAAATATAAGTCTGTGACAGATAGATCTATGTTAGAAGTAGTTGCTCCTGTAGACCATTGATAAGTAAGTACATTAGTCTCGGCCTTAGGCGATAGGTTGATAAATGGTTCATAACAGAAACTACTGTCGTTGCCCAATTCAACTGTAACTTCAGGATAGTATTGTATTACGACTGTGTCAGCATACGTACAAATACCTTCTGTAACAGTTACCATATAAGTTCCCGTGTCATAAGCTGTGATGGTGCTCTGAGAACTCCCCGTATTCCATGTATGCACATAACCTGCCGATGTGCTTAGACCAGTAGAAAGGACAATGTCATCATAAGTACACATGGAAGTATCATCCTGAATATCTAGGTCAAAGGGGTAAAAGAAGTTGACTAAAATCGTATCGGAAACAGTATCACAAATACCATTTATAGTTACCGCAACGAGAGAATCAGGGTAGGAGACAGTATATGCCGAATCGGTGCTTCCGTCATGCCAAACATATTCAGCGTGGGGTTGACTAACGTCTAATGTAAACTCAAGTCCCACACATAAGGTCGTATCTGGTCCTAAGTCTACAGATTGTCTTGGGTATATATATACTTGATCCGTGATTGTATCTGAGAATAGACCATTAAATACAACTAACGTAACAGTATAAAGTCCTGTATCCGTGTATAAGTGACCAATGGACAGAAGTCCTTCGCCTATGTTGCTTGCTCCAGATAAGGTATCTCCGAAATCCCAATACATGGAATCCACATTGGTCGTATCTGCGGTGAAGTATGTAGTATCTCCATAACAGTTATCAGTCACTTCGATAGAAGCACCAAAGAATGAACCTAGAAATAATGGTAGCCCCCATCGACTTAAGTCACCGTTTGAGAGTTGCACCGCGTTTGCAGTATATCCAGCACCGGTACCTTGCACATCAGGATTTGCGATTCGACATACATAATTTTGTCCAAAGCGTGCGCCATACAATAGACCATCGGGACCTAATTGTAGCAGACCTCCGCCAGTTGCACTGCTTCCCAAGGTAACCTGTGAAGCTGATATCTGAGCAGCAGTTCCAGCCATAACGTTGTATTGTTTAACATCGCTTACGTTCCAGCTCTGCACATATAGCAGATTTCCATTTGGACTAAACTCAACACCGTAAGGATTACTATTTGTAATGCTTATGGTTTTGGTGCCGGTAACCATTCCAGTTGTTTTGTTGAAATCGAACAGATGCACTGCGTTTGTTATGCCTTGGTGAGCGGCTGCAAGCATAGTTCCAGTTGTATTGGACTTCATACCTCCGTAAAAGTTATTAGTACCTAGGTTGATACCAGTATTACTTTTCACTGGGGTAGAATTAACACCGCTAGAAGTCACTTCATAAGCATATAAGGTATCACCAGGAAGTTTTAGTGCACATACCCAATATCCTCCGTTTTTCTTAACACCTGCAATTTTTTCAGCAAAACCATTGTCGAGGAAAACATTTTTTGTGTTCGTTACTGCTCCTAGTCCGCTGGATAAAGTCATGTCGACCACGGAATATCGCATTCCATTTGCTCCAACATTTTGGGCTTGGGTGAAGATGTAATATTTTGTACTTGAACCCGGATATGGGATAACCTGACCAGACTGTGTTGATGATCCACCGCCTGTAAGACCCGTTCCATTGGTCATGTTTGCATGATTGGCATTCTTCACCACGCTGCCGTCCGTATAAAAATACAGGGAACCTACAGGAGATGAAATGGATGAACATCCCTCATAAGTTTGAAGCGTTCCGTTTGGGTCTGCAGTTGGGGAGGTATTAAAATCCAATCCTGCTCCAGAACCAAAATACCACCATCGGGCTTGTTGAACCTGAGCACCGGCACTTATGGCCAATGTCGAAATCGATAATAAAAGAAGAAATTTTTTCATCATGCTTTATTGACGTACAACCCTCAAAAAAGAAGCCGGTTAATTCAAAAAAAAATATCAGACCAAATTTAGACTTAAATGCCTATCAAATCAAGGGGTTTTATTTTCCCATTGACAATGCAATGTTGAATGCGAAATTGATTATCGAATTAGGAGGATTTGACCGCTTTCCTCGGACTTCATAATGTTGCCTTCATGAAGTACGGTGAATATCATTTTCCATACATAAGATCCTGCAGGAGCAGCTTCGTTTCTGTATTTCCCATCCCATGATAATTCAGGATCGCTACTTTCAAATATTAACTCGCCCCAACGATCATATATACTAAACTGAAACTCAACTGGATTACAATCAATGACGGGTATGAATTTGTCGTTTTGATCGTTGCCATCTGGATTGAATGCTGTAGGAGCCCAAATAGGACATTCACAACGATCAACAATAGCTGTGTCTCTTAAGACACCGCACCTGTGTATTCCTTCAACCCAGTAAATCCCTTCTTCGTCAATGGTGAAACTTGAACTCGTGGATCCATCCTGCCACTGATAATTTGAAATAAGATCATTTCGCATATCAACTGTAAACTCTTCATTTAAACATATGGTAGACGGAACATCGATTTGAAATGATCCTTGACTAGGCTCATCTCGATATCGAATTCTGCGTTTATCGGTTGATGTGCAAATCCCATCGAATACGTTGACAGTAATTTCTCCTGAATCACTTACCATGATCCCTTGAACTGAATCATTTGTGCTCCAGACAATGGTTTCGATACGCGAATCTTCTTTCACCTTCACCTGAATTTCATCTCCCTTACAGATTGCAGTGTCTGGTCCAATTCCTGCCGATGGAGTTTTTCTGATGGTTACTAAAATTGAATCGGTGGTTTGGCAATTACCATTGGTCGTTGTCGCCCAAATTAATGTCTCATTGAAATCGATATCGGTAGTGTAAATCGGGCTTGAAGTTCCGTCAAACCATTTGTAACTCATTATTTCAGCATCCTGAGTTATATCGAAGCTGATCTCGTCACCAGGACAGACAGCAGTGTCGTTTCCTAGATCAAATATTGGATAATCGAATACAAAAACATTGATCTCATCAGCATCAGAGCAAACACCATTTGTTACCGTTACGTGATATGTGCCTGCTTCGGTCACTTTAAGCGTATTGTTTGTAGAGTTATCACTCCAAGAATACCCCGCAATGTTGATTGGACTTTTAGGAGTAAGTGTAGCAGTTTCACCTTCACAAATTGAAATGTCTTCACCTAATGTGACAGCCAAGTCATCATACATTTCAATTATTATAGAATCTCTAATTGCACAATTATCGTTGCTTGCTTCCACCCAAAAGAGTCCTACTTGGTTTGTGAGAATTGCAGGGCTTATGTCCCCATTATTCCACAAATATTCAACACTTAAGCTTGACGTTACGGCTGGTTCTAATTCAATTTCTGAGCCCACACAAAAACGCATAGTATCCTCGCTAAACTGAATCGTTGGTTCGGAATGAAAATTATACTGAACTGAGTCAGTAACCTCGCAGTAACCATTATATGTGGCGCTGACATAATACATGTTGGTAGCGTTTACCTGAAGAGAATCGGAGTTCGCACCTGTGGACCATTGGAATTGATTCACATTCACAACCGCAGGAGTAATGGTTGCGCCAGAAGTATAACAAAAGTCCTTTTCATTCCCAAGATCGATGCTTACTTCAGGGTATTCTGAAATGACTACCGAATCACTGTAAGAACAATATTCATTCGTAACAGTAACCGCATAGAGTCCCGAATCAAGAACACTAATGTTTGGAGTTGAAGCACCTGTATTCCAATTGAAAAGCAAAGGTGTGGATAGGCCAGATTGCAAGAAGTAAGAGTCATCCTTACAAATGGTAGTATCGTCAATCAGTTCAAAAACCGGAAATTCATAAAAATCAACATGAAAGCTGTCTCTCTTTGTGCAATTATAAATGGAGATGTCAAGCCAGTGATAACCACTATCTAAGGTGGTGAACAACGAGTCAGTATCATTATTGGACCAAAGCAATTCATAGCCAGGCAGATTGACCAACCTATTCAATGTATCACCTTCACAAATGATAGTGTCATTTCCAACAAATTCGGATGGAGGATCGTGCACAGTAACTGTAAACGCAAATGTGTCATTCCAAGTAATTGCCCAATAGGTTGTTGTTTGAGATGGAGTAACGGTCAACGTATCGTTGCTTCCGAGTGAGACCGTTGGATTCGAAGCATTTACCCAGTAGAATGTAGAATCTAAAATAGAATATACCTGTGCTTCTTCTCCAAGACAAATGTTCGAATCACCAAAAACACCATTATAAACGATCACTTGTGCATCGTCAAAATACATGTAGGCACCATTGATTGAAGCACTACTAGTTACTAAAGTTCCAGATGCATTTTGAGTGAAACTTCCTATAGTAATGTATTGCTCACCTCCAGAAGCAATGATCGTATCTTGATACGTTGACCATGAATTTGATGAAAGCACGTTCCCAGAAGGATTGGTGCTATTTGGAGTAACAGGAAGGACTCCGAATCCACTCGTTCCCATGGTTGGCCATGAGGAGCTTAAGTAGAAGCCAAGGGCATCTGTGGCATATTTACAATTTGTTGATCTTGCATACTGAAAAGATACGATGTAAGCCTGCCCGGCAACAAGTGCCTGATTCAAAGTTCCTACCACATATTCACGGTATATAGCATAAGAGCCAGTATAGTTTAAGAATGTATAACCTCCAGCATACGCATTGCCTTGATTTGCATTGGTAGATCCAAAGGTGTTAGTTGGAACTCCAGCTGTTGTGTTTGTCTGACAAGAATTAAAGTAGTCAGGAGAACCAATGTGGAGGGTGGGTTGTCCCCAACCAGTTGCATTGCCCAGTTGACTTAATGTATTTGGGCAAGTTGTGAATGTTTCCAATCCTTGATTGCTTACAAGGTTAGTTTGTGTATGCCCATTTAATGTTAGGAGACATGTGAGGAAGCTTATCGATAACAGATGTCTAAATTGCATGTGCTAAAAGTATAATAATGATAGTGATTATGTGACGTCCGAAATAGAAAAGGGTTGTGAGTAGTTATTGATTAATTAAGGATTTAGAATTGTTGTGTTTGCTTTTTGACATATATATAGTCGGCTATATTTGTCAGAACACCTTTGTACCGATGAAATTTGACTCATTGAAATCCATTTATTTCTGTGGTTTTATAGCAATGCTCACACTTACGTTGACTAATTGTGAACATGAGCCTTTTGAACCCACTGTCTCTCCCATACCTAATGATTCTTCTGTGTCGGATACCATTATATCTGATACAATTTCTCCTTGTTATGGTGACACTATTTTCTTCACCAATGATATCTTACCAATTATTGGTGCCAATTGTTCAATGTCAGGGTGCCACGATGCAAATACTCAATCTGATGGTGTCGATTTGTCCACTTATGATCAAATCATCGCAACGGGTAAAGTTTCACCCTATGATCCAGTTGATAGCGATTTGTACAAAGTTTTAAGTGAATCTGATCCTTCGGAGAGAATGCCACTGAATTTACCTGAACTCACAGATTGTGAGAAAAAAGCCATTTATAAATGGATTGAACAAGGGGCGTTGAACTTGACTAAAACCGAAACCATTGACACTACAAATGTTCCGTCATTTCTTTCGGATATTCAACCAATAATGAGCGCCAATTGCGCAGTTCCTGGTTGCCATGTTGCAAATGGACAAAACCCACCACTGAATGATTATTTAGAAATTAAATCTCAGGATCAAAGGGTGAAAATTAGAACAAGCAATGAGACCATGCCAGTAGGCGGATCGCTTACAGCAGCAGAAATACAGGCTATTGCCGATTGGGTCAACGCTGGATCTCCAAACAATTAAGAAAATGATAAAACAGTTCATCTACGCCACTTTGTTTGTAGTTCTGACTATAGTCACAATGAATAGCTGCTACTATGATAACAGAGATGATATGTATCCGCTACCTATTGATACCATTGTAACTTTTAATGACGATATCAAGCCTTTTATTACAGGGTCTTGTGCAGATGGATCTGGTTGTCATGGGGCTGGTTCAAATTATCCAGTATTAGAAACCTACGATCAAATTGTTCAACATATTGATAGAATCGAAAATAGAGCGATCATAAATAAGACAATGCCCCCAACAGGACCGGCTAACCAAGATCAATTAGACAAATTGTCAACATGGATTGCTGAAGGAACACCAAATAACTAAAATAAAAAGGAATTATGAAGTCAAATATTTTTCTCCCACTGATAGGTTTTTCAATATTTCTAATGAGTTGTGGCCATGATACAACAGCAGATTTAGAACCTGCCTTTACAACAGATGTGGATGCAATTGTTCAAGAATTCTTAGATGATGAAAAAACTGCTGGAACAAAGTACATAGATCAGGTTATTCAAATCACTGGACCTGTTTTTGAGATTAATAAAGTCGAAGGAAAGATTTCAGGTGTCAAAATTTCGAAGGACGAATTTGCCATTGTGAATTGCACATTTCAGGAGGCACCTGAAACTGTGCCTGAAGGTGAGATCACAATTAAAGGAATGTGTTCTGGTTTTATGGGAGATTCAGAATCCATGCTTCCAGGCGGCACACTAGAAATGAATAGAGCTGTATTAGTTCAATAGAATCAAATCAATAGAAAATATGAAAAAGACATTTTTATTAGTATCGGCAATGATTATGGCCGGTGCAGGAATATCACAGGAAAAATATTTCACTAGAGATGGGCATATCAAATTCTTCAGTTCTACTCCTATGGAAGACATTGAGGCTGATAACCATAAGGTGACTTCCGTTTTGGATGAAGCATCGGGTAAGATCGAATTTGCCGCAAATATGAAATCCTTCGAATTTGAAAAAGCCTTGATGGAAGAGCACTTCAATGAAAATTACGTGGAATCCAAAGAATATCCTAAAGCGGTATTTAAAGGAAGTTTGAAAGGTTTTAAAATGGGAGACTATTCAGCAAAAACGGAGATTATTGCGGCTGGAACTATGACTATGCATGGTGTGTCAAAAGAGATCGAAATCCCTGGAACCATTGAGTTTACTGGGGGTAATTATCATTTAGTTTCAAAATTCATGATCAGTCCAGAGGATTATAATATTGAGATTCCGAATACAGTAAGAGATAATATCGCGAAGGAAATGGAAGTTACTGTTGACGCCAAATTGGGCCCATTGAGTAAAAAATAATCTCTATGAATAAAATTCGTTGGACCTTTCTTTTTTTATTTCTGGCATGTTGCAGCTCTTACGCTCAAGATGACGATAGTCTCTTAGACTTGTTAGGTGAAGATGAACCGACACAAGACTTTGCTGCAGCAGGTTTCAAAACAACAAGAATAATTAATGGTCACTCCTTTGAGATGAATGCCCATGGGGTGATGGACTTTAAGATTTCGCACCGATTTGGATACGTAAGTGGTGCGCTTCAAGAAATGTTTGGTTTAGATCAAGCAAACATTAGAATTGGACTCGATTACGGGGTTACTGATTGGTTGAATGTTGGGGTTGGACGCACCAATGTTGGGAAGTTTTATGATGGATTTGCCAAAGTGCGGCTGCTACGCCAGCAAACAGGTATGAAAAACATTCCGGTGCATTTGTTGCTAGTTTCTGACATTGCGGTTACCTCATTAACTAACGAAAGACTATTGGCAGATAACGGATTGACAGGAGCCTTTACCGACTATCCATTTTCGAATCGATTGTACTTCACCAATCAGCTTATACTAGGTAGAAAATTTAGTGAAGGTTTTTCACTTCAATTAATGCCAACCTTGGTGCATAGAAATTTCGTGACAACCAAAAAGGCAAGTAACGATGTATTTGCAATAGGGGCAGGAGGAAGAGTTAAGTTGACTAAACGAGTGGCGCTTAATATGGAGTACTACTATGTGCTTCCAGATCAGTTAGATCCGAGTATAAATTATAAAAACAGTTTATCTGTAGGTTTCGACATTGAAACGGGCGGACACGTTTTTCAACTACACTTCACCAACAGTCGTGGTATGGTAGAGAATGCATTTATTACTGAAACAACGGGCGATTGGTTGAAAAGTGATTTTAGTTTCGGTTTTAATGTCAGCCGAGTGTTTACAGTATATAGACCAAAAGACTAGCATCGATAAATCATGAATGCTAAAAGCAGATTAGCTATGAGATTACTCTTTCTAGTTTCAATGTTCTGGCTGCTTTCGAATATTGGTTTTTCACAAGACACGTTTGTAAAAAAAGAGTTTTGTAAGAAATCGGAGGTTGAAATCCTCACTAATTGCGGAGTTCCAGAAAACTATGTTATCGTTGGGACATCTACCTTTGCAAAGGTGTCGGGTCTAGACTCCCTTTCAGAACTGAGTCAAAGTCAAAAAAAAAAATGCGCTCTTTTGCCCGTAGAATGAAGTCTTGCCACATATTAGTAGATTTTTCAGGTGAGTTAATTCCTTTGACAGATGGACAAGGTAATCCAATAAGCGCCAGACATAGCGCATTTTTTGCACTACAGCCATCCTATCTTTGTGGTTCTGATGATTAGTCGTTTTTAGGACTATTTATTTCACTTTCAACGCAATAAGTCTTTCATGGTACACGGAACCCACAATGCTTTAAAAGATAGTCGAAACGATGATATTCTAGTTTATATAAATGGTGACCTCTTCTCAAGAAATGCCGCGAAAATTTCGGTCTTCGACAGCGGTTATTTGGTTGGTGATGTTATATGGGAGGCAATTCGATTGCATGATGATATTTTAGTTTTCATTGACGATCACCTTGAGCGAATGTGGTCGGCCGCGGCAACAATCGGAATGGATTTGAAAATGTCTAAGGAGGAATTAAAGAAGAAAATTCATAAAACTTTGATTGCAAATGATATGCATGATAATGTGCATGTGCGAATCATGGTTACACGCGGCATTAAAAAGACACCTTCTCAAGATCCTAGATTGACCATTTCGGGGCCCAACATTGTTATAATTCCTGAATATAAGGTAGCTTCTGATCAAAGTGCTCAAAAAGGAATAACCTTGTTTACAAGCACCATTCGCAGAGGGTCGCCAGACTATCTCGACCCAAAATTAAACTGTCATAGTAAGCTTCACGAGGTACAGGCACTTATTCAAGCTATTGAAGCTGGTGCAGATGAAGCATTGATGCTGGATGTACATGGTTTTGTGGCAACATGCAATGCCACCAATTTCTTTATGATCAAAAATGGAGAAGTCTGGACCTCATCGGGAAAGTATTGCATGAATGGAATTACAAGATCTAAAGTGATTACGATATGCGAGGGTATGGGTATCCCGTGTTATCAAAAGGATTTTTCTCTCTTCGATGTTTATGGCGCAGATGAAGCTTTTGTCACAGGAACTTTTGGTGGATTAACTCCAGTAGTGAAGATCGATGGTAGAGTAATCGGCACTGGGGAGAAGGGCGATCTGACGGATCGATTGAGCGGTTATTATAAACTACTCATTGAATCAGAAGTTCGTAAAATGAAGAAATCAGAGGATGCCAACTAAACGTATTTGCCTTTGGTCTGGTCCTCGCAATATTTCAACTGCTCTGATGTATTCTTTTGCTCAGAGATCGGATACGGCCGTAGTTGATGAACCACTTTATGCCCATTATCTCAGCGTTTCAGATGCGAGTGAATACCATCCTGGCGCCAAAAAAGTCTTATTGAGTCAAGAAAATGACGGTAAAAAAGTAATTGCAAGTATGCTTGAGAATGACAAAGCCCCAGTCATTTTCTACAAACACATGGCACATCATTTAACAGGTTTAGATCTGAATTTTCTAAATTCTACAGTCAATATTATACTGACCAGAGAACCGAGAGAGATGATTACTTCATTTGCCAAGGTGATCCCAAATCCAAGTCTGAAAGATCTCGGATATAAGCAACAAGTTGAATTATTTGAAGCACTCAAATCGATGGAACAAGTTCCTATTGTGCTTGACTCCAAGAAAATACTTATAAATCCAGAAAAGGCCTTACGAAATCTATGTAATAGATTAGAAATCCCATTTCAGAACGAGATGCTGAGATGGAAAGCGGGAGCAAGAAAGGAAGACGGAATCTGGGCAGAGCATTGGTATAAAAATGTTCACGAAAGCGTTGGGTTCGCACCGTATACTCCAAAAAATGATATAATAAGTGATGATCTTAAGGATGTATTGGAAAAAGCGGAAGGCTTATATGATATTCTAATTAGAAACTCAATCTAATTTCAAATCGCACGCATTCTGTTATTGCGTGGATTGTGTTCCACTTCAGCAAGGCTCAAATGCTCCATCAAAGGTGGAATGTACATACCAAATCGACCTCTGAAATTTTTCTTAAGCCCATACCAACCGCCTTTTGGATTGTCATTTGACCGGCCCCAATCTTCCACGGTACCTGGTTTGGTTTCAACCTTCTCATCCTTGCTTCCTAATTCCATCCAATCACCGTGTTTCTTTAACATTTCGTGCAGGTCCAGGAGACATTTTATATCATAGTGCAATACAGTGGTCTTTACAGTGCAAACTAGAATTTCGCGTCCTTCCTTTTCATCTACATGCATCGTGTAATCAGATGTTTGAGGTGGTGTTTTTAGTTTTAGTGGCTTGTCCTTTGTACCAATTGATTCTCGATAATTCACATGTAAATTGTGTTGAAATTGAAAGAATTGAATCTACCATATAGTTTAGAAAAACAGCGAATTAATTTACAATCTTATGCGATGATGCAGGCGTCTATTAATATGTTCCTTCAGATTCGATTAATTTCGCGATCGGAAAGGCAATCAAAATCAAAAACCTTTTTTTATTCATCGTTATGACAAATATTTTAAAATCAAATTGGATATTAATTCTCATGATAGCCGTATCAGCAGCATTTACGAGTTGTGACCAATGTCAAGGAATTAATTGCCAAAACGAGGGTAGTTGTGAAAAGGGCGAGTGTGAATGTCCTTCTGGATTTTCAGGAGATCGTTGTGAGTTTGAAGATAAATGCCTTACTGGATCTTTGGATTGTAAAAACGGAGGAACCTGTAAAGACGGGGCTTGCGATTGCGCGGAAGGTTTTAGTGGAAAAGAGTGCAAGGACGAAGATTTGTGCATCACAAACGGGATCGAATGCGAAAATGGGGGTGAGTGCGAAGATGGTGAGTGTGATTGTCCACCAAATTATTCTGGAAGTCGTTGTCAATATTATACCAACCCTGACCCCTGCGCTAATGTTACTTGTTACAATAATGAACCATGTGTAGATGGATCTTGTGCTTGCAGTGAATGGACTAGCGGATCATCTTGCGAACGAATTGTTATCGATAAATATGTGGACGGAATGACATATACCGGAAGTTGGTACAACTCAACCACATTCGACTATTTGTCTGCTGGGTCGATAAAATTTGTCGTCAACACCAGCGAAGTAGATCAACTAGATTTAGACTATGAAATTGTTGGTCAGCAATTGGAATTAGAATTGTTCTACACCGATACTACGGCCTTTGATATCCCTTCTCAATCTTCAGGAACCTTCACGCTTGCGGGATATGGTTATCTTGATGGCTCAAGGTGGTTTATTGAAATCAATGACGGAAGTGCAAGCTATTTCTTTGATCAGGATTAAAATTACCTGAATAGAATTTTTAAAGCCTCTTGGAAAGATTCTAGAGGCTTTTTTCATTTCTAGATTGACGCGATGATAATTTGTAGTCAGATACTTTTATCTTTTCGGTCATGAAAAAAAACATAATAACCTTAGCGGGTACCTTATGCTTTGGAGTGATTCTCTTCAGCTCAGCCTGCAAATCTTCTGGATGCACCGATGAACTAGCCGAAAATTTTGATTCTGATGTTGAATTGGACGATGGAAGTTGTGAGTTCAAGGGAGACGTAATTGTTTATTCTGATGAGGAAAGAACGTTAGAACTTTATGATCAAGGAGTCAATGCAGAAGTGACTGTATCGGTTAATGACTCTGTAATTGGAAAATTGAATTATTACAATCACATTAAGTCAGATCCAGATTGTGATATAGATTATTCTACATTGACCAACCAAGCTCCTATCATTTACACACATACCATGGGTAGTACATCTGAGAATATTTCAATTCGAATTGAAGATTCTAACGGTGATAGAATCTCCTCATCTTCTGTGAAGGTCGAAGTTGGCGAATGCGCAACAATGAGGATTTAAATTCAAACCAATATTTATTATAAAGCCATAGTCGAGATTTCTGGCTTTGGCTTTTTTTGTTTGATATGGCACTTGTCAGTCTTGAATCAGTTTTGAATAGGAGGTTACATTCAATTTCTATAAACTTGAGTCCTTAAGTGAAAATTTAATAGCTATCATGGATTTAAGAATCAGATCATTCGAGGATTATCAAGAGAAATATAAGCTTAGCGTTACTGATCCCGATCAATTTTGGGATGAGATCGGCAGGTCGTTTCAATGGAATGAGCCGTATGATCAAGTGAGTAAATGGGAGTTTGAAACTCCAGATGTAAAGTGGTACTTAAACGGAAAACTAAACATTACCGACAACTGTCTTGATCGTCATTTGGAACGTAAGGGCGATGATTGTGCATTGATTTGGGAAGCGAACAATCCAACGAAAAGTGCGGTTCACTGGACATACCAAGAGTTGTATGAAAAAGTATGTGAGTTTTCGAATGCACTTAAAGCACAAGGGGTAGGTAAAGGAGATAGAGTGATTATTTACATGCCAATGGTGCCAGAAGCAAGCGTTGCTATGTTGGCCTGTGCCCGAATTGGGGCCGTCCATTCGGTGGTTTTTGCCGGGTTTTCGGCCAATGCAATATCAGATAGAATAAACGATGCTCAAGCGAAAATGGTGATCACTGCGGATGGATTAAACCGTGGAGCAAAGCAAGTACCCCTTAAGGAAGTAGTGGATGATGCGCTAATTCACTGTTATAGCATCGAAAAAGTTATTGTCTTTGACTGTCTAGGGTCTAATCCGAATATGGAAGCTGGGCGCGATGTATGGTGGCATGAAGCGATAGATGGAATGGATAAGAGTTGTCCTGCTGAACCCATGGATTCAGAGGATGTGTTGTTTATTCTGTATACTTCTGGATCAACAGGGAAACCAAAAGGAGTTGTTCACACCTGTGGTGGTTACATGGTCTTTGCTGCGTATTCGTTTCAGAACGTGTTTCAATATCAAGAAAAAGATATCTATTGGTGCACCGCAGATGTGGGTTGGATAACAGGACATACATACATTGTTTATGGACCATTACTTTCTGGCGCAACAACCATGATGTTTGAAGGAGTGCCAACATATCCAGATGCCAGTCGGTTTTGGCAAATTTGTGACAAGCATCAGGTCAATGTTTTTTATACCGCACCTACTGCGATTCGGGCTTTAATGGCATGCGGAGATGAACATGTGGAAAACCATGATTTAAGCTCTTTAAAGGTCTTAGGAACGGTTGGAGAACCCATCAATGAAGAAGCATGGAGATGGTATAAGGAACGCATAGGCAAAGGGCGTTGCCCGATAGTGGATACCTGGTGGCAAACAGAGACAGGTGGAATCATGATTTCTGGATTAGGAGACTTGAGCCCGCAGCGAGCGGCACATGCTGGTTATCCGTTGCCTGGAATCCAGCCCGTGTTGCTTGGTCAGGAAGGAAAGGAAATCAAAGAGAATGGGGTGGAGGGCTACCTCTGTATCAAACATCCTTGGCCATCTATTCTCAGAACAACATATGGAGATCATGAGCGATGTAAGGTGACATATTTTTCGCATTACAAGAATCATTACTTCACAGGAGATGGTGCGAAAAGAGATGAAAATGGGATGTATAGAATCATTGGCCGGGTGGACGATGTGATTAATGTGAGTGGCCATCGGTTTGGAACCGCTGAAATTGAAAATGCGATCAATGAAAACAGACTTGTGGTAGAAAGTGCAGTTGTTGGTTATCCACATCACATAAAAGGACAGGGCATCTATGCTTATGTGTTCTGTGAAACTATGCCATCAGATCTGGAAAAAGCGAGAGCTGAAATATTAGAAACGGTGATTGAAGAAATTGGTAAGATCGCCAAGCCAGAAAAGATCCAATTTGTTACTGGTTTACCCAAAACGCGGTCAGGTAAAATCATGCGAAGAATCTTGCGCAAAGTAGCAGAAGGTGAAGCAGACAAGTTGGGCGATGTGAGTACTCTACTCGACCCATCAGTCGTAGATGATATCGTTGCTGGAGCATTTTAGAGATTCGAAAACAATTGTTTAATTGAATTTAATTGCTGTAAATTACTCAGCAAACTTCTGTAAATAGTCTCCCAGAAGATCCTCTAAATTCTCTTGACCGTCCAATTGATCGTACCTGACATCATTTGAATAGAGTTGCATTTTTTGTGGGTCAGAGAGTCGAATCTTGAAAACATACTCTTTGTAAGCCTCGTCCAGTAAACCAGTGGGGTTGACGATTGGCAACGAGCTAGCCACCACCTCAGCAGTGGCTGCCGCGTTAATTTCGGTCAGCGCGTGAATGATTTCGGGAGCAAAAATCCCGTAAGAACTTCTGTAAAACTCAACGAATCCTCCGCTGGTCACTGCCTGATTGAGTTTAACGATCACATAAACCATCTTTTCTGGACCAGTCAACCCTTGCACTGCTTGATACCATTCTGACCAATTGAGGCTATTAAAATTAGCGTCCTCCAGTTGCTTTTCGGCTGAACTATATAATCGAGCTATAAGTGCTCTGTTGGAAAGCTTCTCCATGATGTTTCTATGATTGTTTGAATGGGCAACAAATGTCAGATATTAACTCCATTTTACCTTATAACTCGGATCGATTAGAGATTCCTTTCTTTCAGAGTTTCTTTCAACGCGATGTTGTGATCTGGTTTGTGCAGCATTCTGTAAATGAAAAACAAAGGAATCAAAGTGAACAGGCCTATTGTTTCTTTCCAAATGCTAAAAACGATAACACCAATCATAACTCCTATGAGAAGGGCATGAAGGACCTCGTTGGACTTCATTTTTTTTGCCTCGGCCAGTAATTCTTCATCGCTGAGCTTGGATAATTCTGCCTTTGTCATTGCTTCAAATTTAATTCACATGGCTGAGATTCAGCTTTGTCTGATTTTTAGATTAATGTTGATAATCTAGGTCTTCAATATTGTCCAAAAAACTAAGTGTCAATTTCCTCGATCATTTTGACTGCCTCTGCACTTGGAGGAGATAGTTTAGACACAATAAAACCAATCATCATGGCTACTGCAAAGGATGGAGCTAAGACGTCCAATGCCATAAAGTATTCGCCAACATTCTCCATTTCTTTGAATACGAAGTTGAATAGAATCACGCTTACAAATCCAGAGATCATTGATGCAATGGCCCCTTTTTCTGAATATCCTTTCCAAAAGAGGGATAGTATGACCACTGGGCAAAATGTAGCGGCAATGCCAGACCAACCAAAAATGATTACCCAAAATATTTGCCTGTCTGGTGATACGTAGTTCATTATTATAGCTATGACAAGGGCCGTGATTGCCATGATTACGGTGGCAACACGTGAGATTTTGGTAAGGTCTTGATCCTTTATGTCGGGACGGAATATTTTCTGATAGAAATCACGTGTAATCGCGCTTGACGCTAGTATTAGAAGAGAATCGATTGTGGACATGATGGCTGACAATACAATCGCAATAAAAACAGCAACGAGTAGAGTAGGTAAAAAAGCTGTTGTAGTATTTGTCAGCTTGCTTCTCACCAAACTTTAGAACCCCAAATTGGTGTATTCTGATTAAATCTTCTCTAGCCTGATTGCTTATTCTATAATTAGTCATTCAGACTTT
>Ga0181601_10000137_pt1 | contig 54860 bp, 80 predicted proteins | sample 041ome_8_FD_133020 | JGI IMG/M metagenome (GOLD analysis project Ga0181601, IMG submission 133020) | Coastal salt marsh microbial communities from the Groves Creek Marsh, Skidaway Island, Georgia - 041407BS metaG (megahit assembly) | ecosystem: Environmental > Aquatic > Marine > Intertidal zone... | reverse complement strand
TATACATCTATTCCAACCATTACTTTATCAGGTGGTGGTACAGTCGATCAAGCAACCGCTACTGCTAAGATACTAAATATTGATACACAAGATTCATTTGGTGATAATAATTCATTCAAAGAAGAAGCAGCAGATGTTCTATTTACGGAAGATAATCCGTTTGGAGAAATTAGTTAATGCTTAATAATAATACCTATTACCACGAAGCTATTAGAAAATCTATTGTTGCTTTTGGCAGATTGTTTTCAGATATTCGAATTATAAGAAAAAATGATGACAATAGTGTTGAACAAACTATTAAAGTACCTTTAGCTTATGCTCCAAAAGAAAAATGGCTAGTACGGTTAGACAGTGATCCAGGTTTAAATAACTATACTTACGTTTCATTACCAAGAATATCATTTGAAATTGTAAGTTATGCCTATGATCCTTCAAGAAAAACAAATAAATTAAATAGAATTACCTGTGAAAATTTAAATGGTAGTAATAAAAAGAGTGTATTTAGTCCTGCACCATATAATATTGATATTAGTATGTATATTATATCAAAAACACAAGAAGATGGTATGCAAATACTAGAGCAAATACTTCCAATATTTACTCCTGAATACACATTGTCAGTAAATGCTTTACCTGATTTAAATATAAAACAATCCGTTCCTATTATATTAAATTCAGTTATGGTAAACGATGAATATGATGGTGACTTTCAGACAAGACGATTCGTTACTCATACATTAAATTTCCAAATGAAAACTAATGTTTATGGTAATGTTAATGAGCAAGGTATTATTACTACATCATTAGCTAATCTTTCTGACCCAGATAGAAATTATACTGCTACTGGTACTACACCAGACGATCCAATTGTTGAAAATTGGGAAGATGACTTTTAATGGCTCAAATATATCTTGGTAACTCTCAGCTAAAATCAGCTGGAGTATCAATACCATTTACAAAAGAAAATGTAGAGGAATATGCTCTATGTGCTAAAGATCCAGTCTACTTTATAGAAAATTATTGTAAGATTATATCTTTGGATATGGGTCTAATTCCCTTTAAATTATATGAGTGTCAAGTCGAAAAGGTGAAAGTAATACATGAAAATCGTAAAGTTATTCTTATGGAAGGTCGGCAACAAGGTAAAACTACCACAAGTGCTGCGTACATATTATGGTATACTATATTTCAAAATTCGAAAACGGTCGCCATATTGGCAAACAAAGCCACAGCAGCACGCGAGGTATTAAGTAGATACCAATTAATGTATGAAAATTTGCCTAAATGGATGCAACAAGGCGTTACAGTATGGAATAAAGGTGATATTGAATTAGAAAATAATAGTAAAGTATTTACTGCCGCAACATCTGCTTCAGGTATTCGAGGTAAATCAGTTAATATGTTATATGTTGATGAAACAGCTATCATACCAAATAATGTAGCGGAACAGTTTTTTACTTCGGTATATCCTACAATTTCTGCAGGTGAAACAACAAAGATATTATTATCATCTACTCCATTAGGATATAATCATTTCTGGAGATACTGGAATGATGCTGAAAATGGTAAGAATGATTTTGTTCCATTGTTTATACCCTATTGGAAAATACCTGGTAGAGATGAAAAATGGGCACAAGAACAAAAGAATATGCTCGGAGAACTTAAATATAACCAAGAAGTGTTATGTACTTTTCTCGGTTCAAGTTTAACTTTAATTAGTGCTGATATTATATCAAAGCTAAAACCTAAAGATTATAAATATAGTAAAGATGGATTAGATGTATTCGATGAACCTGTAAAAGATCACACCTATGTTATGGTGGTTGATACAGCTAAAGGTGTTGGTGCTGATTATTCTGCATTTAATATTATCGATGTATCTCAAGTACCATATGTACAAGTAGCAAAATATAGAGACAATAAAATTAGTCCGTTGCTATATCCAACTATTATACACAAAATAGCAAAAGAATATAATACAGCATACGTTTTAATAGAAATTAACTCTAGTGAACAAGTACCTTCTATATTATACAGTGAACTAGAGTATGAAAATATACTTTTTGTTAATAGAGGTTCTAATGGTCAAGTGATTTCTGGTGGTTTTGGCGGAGGTCAAACTCAATTAGGAGTTCAAACTGATAAAAAAGTAAAAAGAATTGGATGTTCCAATTTTAAATCAATGGTTGAAGAGAATAAGTTACTTATACAAGATGCAGACACCATTGCTGAAATATCAACGTTTATTGAAAGAAGAGGGTCTTATTCTGCCGATGAAGGTTATAATGATGATTTAGTTATGACATTAGTTTTATTTAGTTGGTTAACATCTAACCCATATTTTAAAGATCTAAATAATGTTAATATGAGACAAGAAATGTATGAGTCTCAGATTAAACAAATAGAAGATGAAATGACCCCATTTGGATTTGTAAATGATGGTCAAGATGATCCCGCTGAAGAAGTTTTAATGAATTTTTAATATATATAAATAACATATATAGAGGTAACTCTAGTTCAATTAATTAAGGAGAAACACAATGGCGTTTCAATTATCTCCAGGAGTAGCCGTAACAGAACAGGACTTGACTTCAATTGTCCCTGCAGTGTCTACGTCGATCGGTGCGTTTGCTGGTGCATTTCAATGGGGTCCTATCGAAGATCCAGTTACTATTTCATCAGAGAATGTTTTAGTAGAGAGATTCGGTAAACCTGTTTCAGCTAATGCTCAATCGTTCTTTACCGCAGCTAACTTCCTATCATATACAAATAATCTGTTAGTTGTTAGATCAGATTCAACTAATACGAAAAATGCAGTAGCAACACAAACAGGAGCTTTAACTGGAATTACTGTATCACAACCTGGTGATTCTTATATTTCAGCTCCTGCTATTACAATTAGTGCTCCTGATATTTCAGGTGGTGTACAAGCTGTAGCAACCTGTGTATTAGACGGTGATGCTGTAGGTGATATTACTATAGTTACTGCTGGTTCTGGATACACTTCACCTCCAACAATAACATTTGATGCTTCTGCTGGTACTGATGCAGAAGGTACTGCTACTGTAGCTACTGCTGGTGTTAAAATTAAAAACTTTGATGAATACAATGACACATATGTCAATGGTGCTGGTGTTGTTGGTGAGTGGGCTGCTAAATTTGCAGGTGCTCTAGGAAATTCTATTAAAGTAGAAATGGTAGATTCACAAGATTATACTGGTTGGAATTATGAAGCAGAATTTGATTCAGCTCCTTCTACTTCAGAATATGTATCTTCAGTTGGTGGTAGTAATGATGAATTACATATCATTGTTATTGATGAAGATGGATTATGGACAGGTACTGCTGGTACTATCTTAGAAAGATTTTCATATGTTTCTAAAGCGTCTGATGCTAAAAAATCAGATGGTTCAAACAACTATTACAAAAATGTAATTAATGCAAATTCAAAATATATTTGGTGGATGGATCACACTACAGGTGTTGCTACAACAACAGGTGGTTCTGGTACTGGTGTAAATTGGGGATTAACTGCAGCTAATAATGACTTTAAAGATATGTCAGCAGTTTCATCAATTTCATTAACTGGTGGTGTAGATGATTTAACTTCTACTGATGGCCAATTACAAACTGCTTATGCTATATTTGCTAACGATGAATTATATGATATTTCATTGCTTCCAATTGGTAAAGCTTCAGCAACTGTTGCAACTTATGTAATTAATAACGTTGCAGAAGTTAGAAAAGATTGTGTAGTGTTTGTTTCACCACAAAATACATTATCTGGTGATGTAATTACTGGTAGCGGATCTGTTGCAGCTAATGCTTTAGTTACATATAGAAATGCTCTACCTTCATCTTCATATGCTGTTTTAGATTCTGGTTATAAATACCAGTATGATAGATACAATGACACATATAGATATGTTCCATTAAATGGTGACATAGCTGGTCTTTGTGCTAGAACTGATTTTACTAATGATGCTTGGTGGTCACCAGGTGGTCTTAACCGTGGTCAAATTAAGAACGTGGTTAAACTAGCTGTTAATCCAGGTAAAACTGAAAGAGATACTCTGTATAAAGCAGGTGTTAACCCAGTTGTTGCTTTCCCAGGTCAAGGTACAGTGTTATTTGGTGATAAAACACTATTAGCTAAACCATCTGCATTCGATCGTATTAACGTACGTAGACTGTTTATTGTTTTAGAAAAAGCAATTGCTACTGCTGCTAAATTCCAGTTATTTGAATTTAACGACAGTTTCACAAGAGCTCAGTTTAAGAATTTAGTTGAACCATTCCTTAGAGATGTACAAGGTAGACGTGGTGTAACTGATTTCAGAGTTAAATGTGATGATTCAAATAATACTGGTGAAGTTATCGATCGTAACGAATTCGTTGCTGATATTTTTATTAAACCTACCCGCTCAATTAACTTCATTAGTCTTAACTTCGTTGCTGCAAGAAGTTCAGTTTCTTTTGAAGAGATTGGTGCATAACATATAAATAATAAAGAGTAACTAAAAGGAAAGAAAATGGCAAATATTAGCGATTTTAAAGCACAGATGACAGGGGGCGGAGCACGTCCCAATCAGTTCCGTGTAGATTTATCTTTTCCTTCATTTGTTTCTGCTGGTTCACTAACTGGTATTAGATCTCAGTTTCTTTGTAAGGCTGCTCAATTGCCAGCCTCTACAATAGATAATACTCAGGTCTTCTATCGTGGACGGCAAGTAAACTTTGCAGGCGAAAGAACATTTATACCTTGGGCAATTACTGTATATAACGATGTATCATTTGCAGTAAGAAATGCATTAGAGCAATGGTCAGACGGTATTATGAATCACAGTCAAACAGATGGTCGTACTAATCCAACTGATTATCAAGTAGATTTATTGGTAACTCAGTTAGATAGAAATGGTGCTGCTATTAAGTCGTACACATTTAGAGATGCTTATCCAACAGCTATCTCTCCAGTACAACTTGACTATGACGCAAATAACGTTATTGAAACATTTGATATCGAATGGACATACAACTACTGGACTTCAAATACATCAACTCAAGGTTCTGACTTTGGTGTTAATGTATCAGTAGATACTCCAATTGGTACATTCCCACTACCTCTATAGTAGTGGATTTATTATAAAAGGTTTATTATGGAAATATTTGGCTTCGAGATAAAGAAGAAAAAAGAGATTCAATCTAAGGGAGCGATTGTAGCTCCCTCAGTTGATGACGGTTCAACTATGATGACATCAGGTACTGCCGGATATTATGGCATGACCGTTGACATTGAAGGTATTATTAAGAACGAAAATGACTTAATAAGAAGATACCGTGAAATTGCACAATACTCTGATTGCGATAATGCAATTGAAGATATTGTTAATGAATCTATTGTAGCTAATTCAGACGAATCTCCTGTTGAAGTTGTATTAGATGATGTTGACTTATCTGAATCTATTAAAAATAAAATTCGTGAAGAATTTAAAAATGTATTAAAATTATATAAGTTTAACCAAAAAGGTCATGACATGTTTAGGTCATGGTATGTTGATGGTAGACTATATTATCACATATTATTAGATGAAAATAATCTTAAAAAAGGGATTGCTGATTTACGATACGTAGATCCTAGAAAAATCCGTAAGATTAAAAATGTTAAAAAAGAAAAGAATGCTAAAGGTGTAGAAGTAGTAGCTTCTGTTGAAGAATACTATGTCTATCATGATAAAGGCATTAATGAAAATACAACACAAGGTGTTAAGCTCAGTTTAGATTCTGTAGTTTATGCTCCTTCTGGTTTATCTGATTCTAACACAAACATGATGTTAGGTCATTTACATAAAGCAATTAAACCAGTAAATCAATTAAAAATGATCGAAGATGCTCTAGTCATCTATCGAGTTTCAAGGGCACCAGAAAGAAGAGTGTTCTATGTTGACGTTGGTAACCTTCCTAAGATGAAAGCAGAACAGTATGTCAACGATATTATGAATAAATTTAGAAATAAAGTAGTTTACGATGCTACTACTGGCGAAGTAAGAGATGATCGTAAACATTTAAGTATGATGGAAGATTTTTGGATGCCTCGTAGAGAAGGTGGCAAAGGTACAGAAATTACTACATTACCAGGTGGACAAAGCCTTGGAGAAATTTCTGATATTCAATACTTCCAAACTAAATTATACCAAGCATTAAATGTACCTATTTCAAGATTACAACCACAACAAGGGTTCAGTCTTGGTAGATCAAATGAAATAACAAGAGATGAAGTTAAATTTAATAAGTTTATTGAACGTATTAGACGTAGATTTTCTTTAGTATTTTTAGACACTCTTAAAATACAATTAGTTGTTAAAGGTATTATGAGAGCGGATGAATGGGATGAAATTGTACAAGATATACGATTTGATTTCCAAGAAGATAATCACTTCTCTGAATTAAAAGAAGCAGAAGTATTAAATGGTAGAATGGAAACCTTACAAAGAGTTGAACCATATTTAGGTAAGTTCTATTCAATGGATTATGTAAGGCGTTATATATTAAAACAATCTGAAGATGATATTAAAGATATTGATAAACAGATTGAAACTGAAAGAAAAGCAATGGCTGACTTAGAAGCTCTAGATCAACAGCAACAAGATAGAGAACAACAAGCAGACCAACCTGATAGTACACAACCAAACGGAGAATAGTTATGTCAAACGGAGTAAAGAATTTAATAGATGCTATAGAATCTGGAAATTCAATGGCTATCGACACAGCATTTAATACAGAATTATCAACGCGTATTTCTGATAAATTAGATGGTATGAGACAAGATTTAGCACAAAGTATGTTTAAAGAACAGTATGAAGAACTAGATGAAGCTTCGTATGAAATTAAACATCAGGCACCACATTACGATGCTGGGGAAGTAGATCATAAAAAGCATGTTGATATGATGGTTAAGAGGGCAGTTAAGTCAGGACTGAGTGCTAAGGTTAAAGACTATAAAGATTCAGAAGGGAATGCAACAATTCAACTAAAACATAATGATCATAAAAAGGTCCATAATTGGATTAAAAAAAATAAACATTCAGATGAAATTGGTGGTGGTTCTGATTATGAAATAAATAAGCTTAGAACAGAAGATTATTCAATTGAAGATTATTCAATTGAAGATATCCAAGACTTCATGCAATCTGAAGACTTTAATCAATTAGATGAATTATCTAAAGGTACACTATCTTCTTATCTTGACAAAGCAAAAAAAGATAAGAAAGATACCCATGCTTACAAAGATACAATAGATAAAGAACGAGCAAGCGCATATTGGGACGGTACTGATGATGATTATAAAAGAGAGTTAGGAAAAAGTAGTAGGGCTGCTAACGCTGTAATTAAACGAAGAACTAAAGGTATTAATACAGCTACTAAAAAGAATGGTATGAAAGAACAGTATGAAGAATATGAAGAATACTCTACATTTGAAGATGAAGATATGTTCATTGAAGATCTTGAATATACAACTGAAGAGCTACACCCAGCATTAAATGATAAAAAATTTATGGATGCGGATCATGATCCAAAAACTAGAAAAGAAATTGAAAGGGACATAAAAAATCACATTAAACATCACACCTCACAGCGTGATCATGGTATGTTTGCGGCAAACTCCTCAGACAGCCTTAAAAAACATCAAGCTAAACATCAGGCAGAAATTGACAGGGGCCAACATCATCTAAATGTTTCTGCTGCTCGACGCAAAAAAGACCTAGATAACTTTAGAGCCACCGGCGGTGCATCTGCAGAGACCCAATCAGCAATTAAGGCAGGCACTAGACATATTGCTAGTGCTGATAGTAAAGAACATCATGATAAAATTATGGCACATGTTAAAGCTCATAATGATTCAATTCCTCATGGGCAAAGGGCTGAACATGGGCTTAGAACTTCTCGTAATGCACGTGCGGGTGGGAAATTTAAGATTTATATTGATGGCAAAAAAGAACATGTTGATAAAATTAAATCAACATTAGCTAATAAATAATAATGTATTTTAACCAATTTAATAGAAAGCTATCTGAAGGCATATCTGGTAATAAGATAGTTGAACAATTAAGATCTAATGGCCATCTGATTGAAAAAACAGAGGATGACCAAATTCTTATTGATGGAGTTCTTTCTGACTGTACTGAGATATCTGAAGCTAGAAATAGTCTTAAATTACAATATGAAACAGAATCTTTAGAATCTGAAATAAGAACTGAAATATATGAAGAGTTATCAGAAAATAAAATAGTGACTATCATTAACAAGTATCACAATGTTAAAGTAACAGATACCTTAATAGAATCATACTTAGAATTAGCGTCTTCTAAAATATTTACACTTGATCCTGTAGTTCAAGAGATTCGTAGTTTAAATAAATTAGATACCATAATTGAAGGTAAGATTGATTACATACTTGAAGATGATAACACTATAGCTATTAATAAATCGACTCAAGTTGAATTGAGTGATTTATTTAAAACACATTCAGAAGTAATAGAGTATATGAGGCAAACTAAAGAAAACTTTGTACATGTACTGAATAAAATTGGAGAAAAATAAATGGCACTTACCGTAACAACACTTAAATTAAACGATACCGAAGCAGTCGTTAAAGTATCTGGAGCAGACGATTCTGGTACAATTGATATATCAACGTTATTACCTGCAACTCAAGCATTAGATGGTGTTACACAAACCGTTAATATTAGTGCAATACAATGGGCTGGAGATACTGCTTCAACTATGACAATTGTTAGAAATTCTGTTAATGTTATGGTTGTTGATTGTACTGGTAGTGATGAAATGTTATTTGCTGCTGGATACTCAGAATCTTCTAATAATACATCAGATATTGTAATAACTGTTACTGGAAATGTAGCAGCGTATTTTACATTACGTAAAATATCTGGATACGCTAATAAGATTGAAACTGCTCAATTTAGTATCTATGATGACGAAACAGCAGTAGGGAGTTAATCGATGAAGCTAATAAAAGAACATACCGAAGAGGTAAAATATCTAGTTGAAGAAAAACTAGGTAAAGGAAAAGAATATTTTATTGAGGGCGTATTCCTTCAATCAAATTTAAAGAATCGTAATGGACGTGTTTATCCTACAGAAATATTGGATAAAGAAGTTAAACGATATAATGAAGAATATGTAGCAAAGAACCGTGCTTTTGGTGAGCTTGGACATCCAGACTCTCCTACAATTAATCTAGATCGCGTATCTCATATGATTAAATCTTTACGCAGAGAAGGTGATAACTTTATCGGTAAAGCTAAGATTATGGACACTCCTTATGGAAAAATTGTTAAGTCTCTTATTGATGAAGGTGCAACTCTTGGAGTTTCATCTCGTGGTATGGGTTCACTTACATCTAAAGGTGGTGTTTCAATGGTTCAAAACGATTTTACTCTAGCAACTGCAGCAGATATTGTTGCAGATCCGTCTGCACCTAATGCGTTTGTAGAAGGTGTTATGGAGTCAAAAGAGTGGGTTATGGTCGATGGAAAATTTGTGGAAAAAGATTTACAAGAAGTTCAAAGTATTATTCGTAAGACTTCTTTAAAAAATCTAGAAGAACAGAAGTTAAGAATGTTTCAATACTTTCTTAAGAAAATTAAATAATTATAAATAATATTAATATCTTATTAAAGATACTTAAAATAGGAGATAAGCATGTCTATCGAACAAAAGATTGCAGAGATTTTAGCGGAGTCTAATAAAGACGAAACTCAAATTGAAGCAGAAGCTTTTGCTGAAAATGCAGAAGACGACGTTGAAATTGTTGCTGAAGGTGAAATGCCACCAGCACTAAAAAAAGCTATTGCTAAGAAAAATGGTGATGACGAAGACGAAGAAGATGATGAAGAAGATGAAGAAAAACTAGATGAAGCAGTAGATGGAGGTGGTAAGAATGCACACTTTAAGCATGACCCTATATCTACAAATAAGGATGATTATGAGGGTTACAAAAGTCCAATTGGAAAAGAAGTTAAAGCAGCAAAAGAATTTAACAGACATTCTGAGGAAATAGTTGGTTATAAGAAAAAAGCACAGGAAGCTTTGAAAAAAGGTGACAAGCATGGGTATCATTCACACATGGCGAATCATCATGATCAAGCCGTAAATTTTCATTATGATTCAGAAGAACATCCGCAACGCCATATTCATCCAGCAAATGAAGAAGATCATGGTACTGATATAGCACATTCTGAGGCGCGAGATTATCATGAAACCCAGGCTGAGAAATATAAAAAGAAAGGTATGAAAGAACAATATGAAGAATACTCTACATTTGATATTGCAGAAGATGTTTCTGCATTAGTTAATGGTGAAGATCTTTCTGAAGAATTCAAGACAAAAGCAGCTACAATTTTTGAAGCAGCTATTGTAACACGTGTTAAGTCTGAAGTTGCACGTCTTGAAGAAGAATTTGCAGCTGAGCTTGAAGAAGCTATAGCTGATAATAAAGAGGGACTTGTTGAAAAAGTTGATGGATACCTCAACTACGTAGTTGAGCAGTGGATTAATAATAATGAAATCGCCCTTGAAAATGGTATGAAGTCTGAGATTCTTGAAGGCTTCGTTTCTGGTCTAAAAGGACTATTTGAAGAACACTATATCGATATTCCTGAGGAAAAATTTGATGTATTAGGTTCTTTAGAACAGGATAAAGCAGATCTAGAAGAAAAACTAAACGAACAGTTAGCTGCAAACGTTGAACTTAACAAAGTTATCAACGAATCTACTCGTAAGGAAATTCTTTCAGTAACTGCTTCTAATATGACAGAAACAGAAAAAGAAAAATTCTTTGGCCTAGCTGAAGAACTAACTTTTGAAGATGCAGAAACTTTTGAGAAAAAGGTTCAGACTATCCGTGAAAATTACTTCACAGGTAAAACATCAACTACAAATGTTAATTCTGTAGTAACAGATGAGCCTATTGAAACTATTAAGGAAGAAGTTAAACTTAATGGATCAATGAGTCAATATGTTAATACACTTAACTATCTTAAATAAAGGAAAATAAAATGTCATCAAGACAAGATTTATTAAAAAAATGGGCTCCAATCCTAGAACACGAAGGTGCTCCAGCGATTAAGGACCAATATCGTAAAGAAGTAACTGCAGTACTTTTAGAAAACCAAGAACGTGAAATGCAAAAGCAATCACATGCTCTATTCGAAGCTGCTCCAGGTAACTCTGGTGGTACAGGTATCGCACTAGGTGGTGAAGCTGGTGCTAATACAGGTACAGTATCTGGTTTTGATCCAGTTCTTATCTCTTTAGTACGTCGTGCTATGCCACAAATGATTGCTTATGATATCGCTGGTGTTCAACCAATGACACAACCTACAGGCCTTATCTTTGCAATGAAATCACGTTATGCTACACAAAACGGTGACGAAGCTCTATTCAACGAAGCTGATACAGACTTCTCTGGTACTGGTGTACATGCAGGTTCTAACCCAGCATCAGGTACTGATACAACAGGTACTGGTCTAACTACAGCAGCTGGTGAAAGACTTGGTCAAGGTGGTACAGGCGATGGTTCTTTCGGTGCTATGGCATTCTCAATCGAAAAAACTTCTGTAACAGCTAAAACACGTGCTCTTAAAGCTGAGTACTCAATCGAACTAGCTCAAGATCTTAAATCAGTTCATGGTTTAGATGCTGAAGGTGAATTAAGCAATATTCTTTCTACAGAAATTCTTGCTGAAATTAACCGTGAAGTTGTTCGTACAGTGTACAAAACTTCTAAAGCTGGTGCTGCTGTTGGTACTGCTGTTCAAGGTACTTTTGACTTAGACGTTGATTCAAATGGTAGATGGTCTGTTGAAAAATTCAAAGGCTTACTATTCCAAATCGAACGTGAAGCAAATGCGATTGCACAACAAACTCGTAGAGGCCGTGGTAACTTCATCCTTTGTTCATCAGATGTTGCATCTGCATTAGCAATGGCTGGCGTTCTTGATTACGCTCCTGCTCTTTCTACTTCATTGAATGTTGACGAAGCTTCAACAACATTTGCTGGTGTATTAAACGGTAAATATAAAGTTTATGTTGATCCATACTCAGCTAACCAAGGTGCTACACAGTTCTTTACTGTTGGTTACAAAGGTACTTCAGCATTTGACGCTGGTTTATTCTACTGTCCGTATGTTCCATTACAAATGGTTCGTGCTGTAGATCCTAACAGCTTCCAACCAAAAATCGGATTTAAAACACGTTATGGTTTAGTTGCTAACCCATTCGTTAATCTTGATGATGCTACTACAGGCGAAGATAACTTAGCTGCAGGTAAGAACTACTACTATCGTACAGTCAAGGTTGCAAATTTGATGTAATAAGGAAATCTTATTACGTTGATAAGTTAATCTTATTACGGTTGTATTTAAAAGGGAGCTTCGGCTCCCTTTTTTTATTGTTATAAATAAGTATATGATGAATGAATATGACGATTTATATGTAAGAGCAGCCTGGTTGAGAGATAATCGGTATAGCGATAAGCCAATAGACGAATTGATTGAAGATCTTAAACTTGCTAAAATCCCAGTCACTGAAAATACTAATACTGATACTTAAAATTATTATAAATAATAAGTATACAATAATGAGGCATTAAAAATGGCAGCATGTCCAGTACCCGATTCAATAAACCCATTAAGTCCTGTTGGATTTAAATTAGATATTTCTAAATTACCTTCAGTTAGTTACTTTTGCCAAGAAGCAACATTACCTGATGTAACATTAGGTTCTATAGCAGTTCCTACTCCACTATCAGTTATGCAAATTCCTGATACTGTTATAACATACGGTGATTTGATTGTTAATTTTTTAGTAGATGATACTATGTCTAATTATAAAGCGTTATACGATTGGATGAAAGGGTTAGGTTTCCCAGAAAACTACGAAGAATATTCAAATTTTATTGCTACAGATACTCAGTTAGGTAAAAGTGAATCTGCTAAAAACTTTTCAGATGGTTCATTAGCAATATTGTCTGCTAATAATACTGTAGTACAAACTCTACAATTTAGGGATTTGTATCCAGTATCTTTAGCTTCATTACAGTTTGGTTCTAATTTAGCAGATGTACAGTACTTAGTTGGTAATGCAATTTTCAGGTATTCATATTACGAATTTGGTTAAAAACTATGTACTTTAATACAAATATGTGATATAATATAAATTTGAATGAAGTAACGAGAACATTATGAATATTGAAGAAATACAGCAAGAATGGGAACGGGATTGTCAGATAGATGATAATCATTTAGGTGAAGCATCAACTCATACCCCAAACCTACACTCAAAATACGTTAAGCTTATTATCAACGTCAAACTCAAACTAACAAAAATACGTGGTGATTATAATATATTACGTAAAAATAAGTTTAGATATTACCGAGGTGAAATGTCTAGAGATGAATTAGTATCTCTTGGATGGGAACCTTGGCAGTACAACAAGCCACTTAAAAATGAAATGGATGAATTCTTACAAGGTGATAAGGATTTAAGTGATCTCAATCTTAGATTAGAATATCTTGAAACTATGGGATATCTATTGGATTCTATTCTCAATCAAATTAAAGCCAGAGATTGGCAAATTAAAAACGGTATAGCATGGAAGTCCTTTTTAGCAGGAATGTAATTGAAACTATCAATCGAAAAAATATCTGAAGTACATCTAAGAATTTATTCTGATCCTAATTGTGAACAAGAACTAGAATCATTCTTTACGTATGAAGTACCTGGTGCTAAATTCACTCCTAAGTTTAAAGCAAGAATCTGGGATGGACGCGTCAGGCTCTATAGTCTACTTAGAAAAACACTTTATGTAGGGTTATATAATTATGTTTTAGAGTTTGCAAAACGGGCTAATTATACTGTAGAATTTATTCCAAATGATGACTTTCCAACTCCGATAGAACACAACGATTATAAAGTTCCTGATATTGATAGTTGGATTAAATCTTTAGATATGCATGCTCGAGGTGAACCTATTCCAGCAAGAGACTATCAAGTAGAAGCTGTTACTACTGCATTAAACTTAAATAGAACTGTTTTGCTATCTCCTACTGCTTCAGGTAAATCGTTTATGATTTATTGTTTAATTCGATGGCATATTGAAGAAGGTAGAAAGTGTATGATTGTTGTGCCTACTACATCTCTTGTTGAACAACTCTATTCTGATTTTGAAGACTATTCTACTAATAATGAATTCACCGTAAAAAATCACTGCCAAAAACTTTATTCTGGATTTACTCGAGAAGTGTCTCATAATGTACTGATTACTACTTGGCAGTCTATCTATAAACAACCTAAACAATGGTTTGATAATTTTAATGTAGTCATTGGGGATGAAGCTCATCAATTTAAAGCCATATCTCTCATTTCTATTATGGAAAAGATGAAAGATGTTAAGTATAGAATTGGTACCACAGGAACTATTGATAGTAAAAAAATCAGTCAACTTACCTTAGAAGGTTTATTTGGTCCTATTCACAGAGTGATCACCACAAAAGAATTGATGGAAACTGGGAAGGTAGTGAATATTGATATTAAATGTTTAACTATAAAATATTCTGAGCCTTTATGTAAAATAGTTAAAGAGCTTGACTATCAAAAAGAAATGCAATTTTTAATATCTCATGAACCAAGAAATAAATTTATACGCAATCTTGCTATTAAATCAGAAGGCAATACTTTAGTCTTATTTCAATTTGTAGAAAAACACGGTAAGATTTTGTATGATATGATTAAAGAAAAAGCACCAGATAAAACGGTACATTATGTTCATGGTGGGGTGAATACCCTAGACAGAGAAGATATACGTCATCAAACTGAGACTGATTCAAATACTATTATTGTTGCTTCATATGCTACCTTTTCTACAGGCATAAATATACCAAGTATACAGAATATTATATTTGCTTCACCTACTAAATCTAAGATCCGCAATCTACAATCAATCGGTAGAGGATTACGATTAAAGGATGGTAAAGATAAATTGACGTTGTACGATATATCAGATAATTTGCAATATAAATCTAAACGTAATCATACACTCAATCATTTTATAGAACGTCTTAAAATATATTCTGAAGAACAATTTGATTATACTTTACATGAGATTAATTTATGATAAGAGATACCTATGCAGTATTGAAGTTAGTAACCGGCGAAGAGGTATTATGCTCCGTCTTAGATGAAGATGAATATCAACTCATTACTATGTTTCCCATGGTAGTTAAATTAGTGCAACGTTTTGTTGGTAATAAACCAATTGAATCGGTTACACTTGCTCCATATAGTTACTTCTCTGCTGATGATGAATTTACTTTCCAGAAGAATCATGTTGTATCATTTAAAGATATGGATTCTAATTATGTTGGAGTATATCATGATGCAGTAGATGATTTTATTCAAAATGCAGATAAACAAGCTACTAATAATGATACAATGGAAGATATACAAGGTGTTGTTGATAGAATTAATACAGCAATTGAAACCATAGTACCTAATCAAAATTCCTCAGACTCCAACACAGAAGAATATTCAGTAGATGAATTTGTTGATGTAATGGATAATCTAGTGGACCCAACTAAAAAGACTATACATTAGATATACTTTAGTGATTAAGTTGAAAGACCCAATACAGTTATAATATAACAAATTAGATTTTTTGTACAATTATTTTTTTATAAATTAAATAATAAATTAATTGTCATTTAAATAGAAGATATTATATAATGAATATATTAAATCAGTGAAAGAATACATTATGGCAATAGAAAAAAAAGAAAAGAAAAAACCAGTACATTACGTAAACAATAAAGAATTTTTAGAAGCTATTATAGTATATAAAAAAGATTGTTTGGATGCGGAAAATAGCGGTGATGAAAAACCACAAATTCCAGATTATCTAGGTGAATGTATATTAAAGATTGCACGTAAGCTTTCTAATAGGCCTAACTTTATTAATTATTCATATAAAGATGATATGATTCTTGATGGTATTGAGAATTGTATTGCGTACTTTGATAACTTTAATCCTGAAAAATCTTCAAATCCATTTTCATATTTTACCCAAATAATTTACTTTGCTTATTTACGTCGTATTGAAAAAGAAAAGAAACAAGCATATATTAAAGGTAAGTTAGTTAGGGATAATACACAAGAACAATTTATAGTTCAAGACCACGATAGAAACGAAGACTACTCTAATAGCTTTGTAGAATTTATGCAAGATAATGGTACATTTGATTCTAAGTTTGAAGAAAGGCAAAGAAAGAAAAAAGAAAAACCTATAACATCAGTATTATTAGATAACTTTATAGAAGAGGATACAAACCCTAATGACTAAGTTTGTTATTTTAGGCGATACTCATTTTGGCGCGCGGAATGATTCACGCAAATTCCATGATTACTTTGAGAAATTCTATAAAAATACTTTCTTTCCATACTTAGAAGAACATGGCATTACTGAAATAATACAATTAGGTGATTTGTTTGATAGACGAAAATTCATCAATTTTAACACACTTTCTGAGGTAAAACGCTACTTTTTTGATGAAATACAACGAAAAAACATACGTTTTACAACGCTTTTAGGTAACCATGATATATTTTGGAAAGAATCACTTTCAGTGAGCTCAAGCGGTTTAATCTTAGGAGAATATAATTTTACTTTAATTGATAAACCTGTTATAATAGATATTGATGGTACAAAAATAGATTTGATTCCATGGATTTGTAAAGAGAATGAAGAAGATGTATTTAAGTTCATTGATGAATCTAAATCAGATTTGTGTTTTGGTCATTTTGAAATAGCAGGATTTCCAATGTATCGTGGGCATACAGCATCAGATGGACTGTCTCATGATATGTTTGCTAAGTATGAATTAGTTTGTTCGGGTCATTATCATACAAGATCTAAACAAGAAAATATTACTTACGTTGGAACACCAGCAGAAATGACATGGCAAGATTATAATGATCCTCGTGGGTTTTCTGTGTTTGATACAGAAACTCGTGAATTATCTTTTATTCAAAATCCATATACCATACATGAAAAATTAGTCTATGATGATTTAGATAAAGAAGTCATTGATATATCTGAAATAGATTTAACTGATAAGTATGTTAAGATTGTAGTAGTGAATAAAACAGATCTATATAAGTTTGATTTGTTTATGAATAATGTATATCAAAGAGGCGCACATGACATTAAAATTATTGAAGACTTCTCAGAGTTTGAGAATGGAGAAATATCTACTGAAATTAATCTTGAAGATACCCTCAGTATATTATCAAATTATGTGGATTCGGTAAACACCACAGAAAATAAAGAAGAAATTAAAACAGTGCTGAAAGAATTATATCTTGAAGCAATACATCATGAGTCAATATAGGAGAAAGTTATGTTACATGAAATAAAAGAAGATAAGTTTTTAGCAACGGTTGAAGGAACAGGACAGGTATTACAAATTGTAGTACACAATGCACAAGGTCATGGCAATATTGTGCTAAATTTGCCTAGAAATGTTGCTGCTCAATTAGCTAAAGCGGTTAGTGATAGTATTTAAATCAGTATTTTGGAAGAATTTTCTTTCTACTGGTAGTCAAGGTAGTAAAGTTAATTTAAATAACCACGGTACAACATTAATTGTAGGTAAGAATGGTGAAGGGAAATCTACTATTCTTGATGCATTATGTTTTGCTTTGTTTAATAAACCATTTAGAAATGTTAATAAGAATCAATTAATCAATTCTATTAATGGGAAACAATGTGAAGCTGAAGTTGAATTTTCTATTGGGCCTAATGCATATAAAGTTAAACGGGCAATAAAACCTAATACGTTTGAAATATATTGTAATGATGAATTAGTTAATCAAGATGCCGCACTTAAAGATTATCAAAAAGTATTAGAACAACAAATACTTAAACTCAATTATAAAACATTTACTCAAGTAGTTATTCTTGGATCAGCTTCTTTTGTCCCATTTATGCAACTACCAGGTGGCCAACGCAGAGAAGTTATTGAAGATATTTTGGATATCAGAGTATTCTCTACAATGAATACTATTCTAAAAGATAAAATCATTGAAACAAAAGAAGAATTAAAAGATAAAGAAATAAAACTAAATAGCATTAAAGCTAAAGCTACAGCACAACAAAGAATTATTGAGTCGTTAGTTAATACTAAAGATCAAAACGTAAAAAGTATTACAGAAAAAATAGAAGCAAACAATAATATCATTAAACAAAAATCAAATCATATTACAGAGTTACTTTCACAAATAACTGAATTAAAGAATAGTATTAAAACTAAAGAAACTATAATAAAAGATATAGACTCTTGTAAGAATAATTCTAGTAAACTTAAACAGAAAAATTCAACGATTGATGAAAGTATAAACTTCTTTGAGAATAATGAAGTATGCCCATCATGTGAGCAAGGAATCCAACATGAACATAAAGATTCTATTATTGAAAAATTAACTATTAATAAACAAGAATATGATATAAAATTAACTATGTTAGATAGTGCATTAGACAAACTTACAGATCAATTACAAGTCATGCAAGATATATCTAATAAGATTACTGATATGAATATTGAAGTATCAACTGAAAATACTTCAGTACAAATACTAAATAAACTAAATGCAGATATGCAAAATGAAATTGCTAGTCTTAATTCAAATCAAGGTAATATTGAGCAAGAAAAGTCTACATTAAAATCATATGCATCAGAAGCATTAGAATTAAATAATGACCGTATGGAGATTAAAAAGAAAAGAAATCTTCAAGATATAGCATCATCTTTACTAAGAGATACTGGTATTAAAACTTCTATTATTAAAGAATACCTACCCGCTATGAATAAGTTAATTAATATGTACCTATCAGCCATGGATTTCTTTGTTAAGTTTGATTTAGATGAAAACTTTAATGAAGTGATTAAGTCCAGATACAGAGATGAATTTACATATGCTTCCTTCTCTGAAGGTGAGAAAATGAGAATTGACTTAGCCATATTATTCACTTGGAGACAAATCGCTAAAATGAAAAACTCTGTCAATACGAATCTGTTACTGCTAGACGAGATTTTTGATTCAAGTCTAGATGTTGCTGGAACAGATTACTTCCTATCTGTCATGGATAAATTGGGTGAAAACTCAAACATCTTTGTGATCTCTCATAAAGGCGATGTCCTTCTAGATAAATTCCAAAACAATATAAGATTTGAAAAAGTTAATGATTTCTCTAGAATAGTTGAAAATAGTTAAATTAATTATGTACTTTAATTAGTATTCGGTGTATAATTATTATATTAAATGGTTATATTAACTGTTTAACAATTGAGGAGAAATTATATTATGGCACATGAAATAGCAACAATGATCGACGGTAGAAGTGCAATGGCATATGTAGGTGAAACACCATGGCACGGCCTTGGACAACAATTAACCTATGATGCACCACTTGAAGTATGGGCAAAGGAATCTGGATTAGATTTTGAACTAGAAACTGCACCTATACAATATGGTGAAGACACTCTAACCTACACTGGTAAAAATGTTATGTATCGTAAAGACACAAAACAACCACTAGGTATTGTTTCAGACAAGTACAAAATCGTTCAACCATTAGAAGTATTAGAATTCTTTAGAGATATGGTTGGAAATGTAGCTAATCTAGAAACTGCAGGTGTACTACGCGATGGTGCAAACTACTGGGCACTAGCTAAAATGGATGGCGAATTCAATATTGCAGGTGATCAAGTTAACCAATACTTATTACTAGCATCTTCTGCTGACGGTACATTAGCAACTCAAGCAAGATTAACATCAGTACGTGTTGTATGTAATAATACATTGCAAGTTGCTACTGGTGGAAAAAAAGCTGAAGCAACAATTAGACACAACTCTGTGTATAATCCAACAATATTGCTTGAACAATTATCAAATTATAATCAAGCATTTAAAACATTTGAAGAAACTTCAAAAATTCTAGCAAATGTCAAAATGTCATCTAAACAAGCACTGAATGTGTTTGGACAAATCTTTGGTGGTGTTGAAGAAAATCAAAATGCTCCAACAGTACAACGCGCTTTAGCCTTATATAATGGTGAAGGTATCGGAGCTGATTTAGAGTCTTCAAAAGGAACTGCTTGGGGTGCTTTAAATGCAGTAACTCAGCTGGTTGATTGGGAAACTGCTAGATCAAGTAATGCAAGATTAAAAAATGCATGGTTTGGTCGAGGAGCTGAAGTTAAACAAAAGGCAGTGACTAAGTTACTGGAAGCTGCCTAATCATGTTAGTTGATGTCAATGTTTTAGGAACCACGTTTGAAGTAGAATGTGAGATGGAGGGGATAAACTCCTCCACGCTCATAGGTATTATTACTATATTTCACCATGGAGTGAATATGACTGATATGTTAAATGATTCAACTATAAAACTTATTGAAAATACATTGGAAGAACATTATGGCTAGTCATATGTGTAAATTTAATTTTAATGGTGAGGAATACTGGACTGAAGCTTATAATATTGTTGAGTTTAGATATGGATTCTGGATAAATGAGTATAAACAATATACTACAAATATTGAAGATGAAAAATATTGGATTCCGCCTTCAGCAATTAAATACGTGGTAAAGGATTAGTTAATGTTTAAATTTATAGAATTGAAAGAAGTACAAAAGCGCTATATATGTGAAGTTATCAAGCGGTATAACCATACAGCATCAGAGATTACTTTAAGTCAAATGAAAGAATATCATGATGCGTTAATACAAGTAAGAACAGAAGGCATTAAGATTGGATATCCTAACTGGTTGATTAAACCTAAAAATAAGATATCTATGGGAATTTATGGGTTTCCAATCCCTACAGAATCAGAAGTAGCAGATCTAAATAGTGGGAACAGTGTTCAGCAAATTAATATTGAAGACTATTCACCTATGTTTAAAACTGTTGTAGCGGAATATAATTTAATATAATGAAAAAAAGATTGTACTTTAATTCATTAATAGTATATAATGATACTATGATCAGTAAAATAAGTCGCGCTTTTACAAAGATCATTTTAAATAGCGACAATTTGAGGAGCAATATATGAGTTCAACACAGAAATTAATCAATCACCTGGTTAAAGGTAATGCTGTAACTGCAAAAGAAATCACAGGCAAATTTGGTCTAGCTAATCCGTCTGCTGCAATTCGGGCAATTCGTTTAAAAGGTTATGCGGTATATAATAATCCTGTAAAACTATGGGACGGAACCCCTTCATCAAAATACCGTATTGGTAAGCCTTCAAGAGCAATGATTGCTGCAGCATTTCGTGCAAAGTGATTAAAAATTCTAAGACTCTTTTAGATATTGAGGTGGCGCAAAGCCACCTCCCTTTAGGGTTATCAGTAATCCTAAGGAGAGGTGACTATGAATAAAGATATTTTAAAACAATCACAATCTAAAGATCACACTGGAGGTAGAAAGTTTGATGGTGGCAAACTACAGTATGGATTAATTCCACCAATAGCATTAAGAGAAATGGTAAAGGTACTTACAATTGGTGCAGAAAAATATGAACCAGATAATTGGAAAAGGGTACCAGATGCAAATAGAAGATATTTTGACGCAGCAATGAGACACATGTGGGCGTATAAAGAAGGTGAGCAATATGACACTGAAACTGGAATTACACACTTAGCACACGCTTTGTGTTGTATAATGTTTATGACTGAACTAGATTATGAGGAAACAAAATGAAATTATCAAAAGAAACATTGAATGTAATTAAAAATTATGCAGGAATTAATAGTAACTTATTAATAAAAGAAGGTAGTAATTTATCTACTATATCAGTAGCTAAAACAATTATGTCGACAGTATCGGTTCCTGAAGTCTTTCCTAATGAATTTGGTATCTATGATGTCAATGAATTTCTCGGTGCATTATCATTATTTGATGATCCCGAACTAGAGTTCGATAGCAAGTATGTCACTATAAAAGAAGGCAAAAATGCTATCAAATACTTTGGAGCAGCGGTGAATAACATGGTAGTCCCTACGAAAGACATCGTCTTTCCAGAAGCTGAAATCTCTCTCTCTCTCGAAGCTTCTACTCTTACTATGATAATGAAAACTGCTCCAATCCTAAAATCTGAGGATGTTTCCTTTGTTGGAAATGGAAGTACCATCACAGTTAATGTGGCAGATAAAAAGAATCTATCTGCCAATAATTTTAGTCATGAGATTGGTTCAACTAACTTGGACTTTAAAGTTAATCTTAAAATAGATAATTTAAGAATGTTACCTGGTGATTATGATGTATCAATCTCTTCTAAGAAAATATCTCGCTTTACTGCAAAGAATAGTGATTTAGTATATTATGTTGCAGTTGAAGCTGATTCAGCGTTTCAAGTATAAATGTACTTTAATTAAGTAATAAGTTATAATGAATTATATTATGGAGAAAGTGAATGGTACAAGAATACTTATGGGTGGAGAAATATAGACCCCAACGTGTAGAGGATTGTATATTACCTCGTGAATTAAAAGATACATTTCAGCAATTTATATCAAGTGGTGAACTCCCCAATTTCTTATTTAGTGGAGGCCCTGGTATCGGTAAAACAACTGTAGCCAAGGCATTATGCAATGAGATTGGTGCTGAGTTCATCCTTATTAACGGCTCAGAAGAATCCGGTATTGATACACTCAGAACCAAAATCAAAAGTTTTGCTTCAACAGTATCATTAACTGATGCTAAAAAGGTTGTTATTCTAGATGAAGCAGACTACCTAAATCCAAACTCAACTCAACCAGCACTAAGAGCTTTCATAGAAGAATTTTCTAATAATTGTCGGTTTATCTTTACATGCAACTTTAAGAATCGAATTATAGATCCTTTACACTCAAGATGTGCAGTTGTAGATTTTAAAATAGAAAATAAAGATAAGCAAGAGATTGCAGCATCTTTCTTTAAACGTGTACAATATATCTTAAAAGAAGAAAACATTGAACACAATCCTAAACCTATAGTTGAAATGATTACAAAGCATTTCCCAGACTATAGAAGAATCATTAATGAGTTACAGAGATATTCTGTTACAGGTAAGATTGATTCAGGTATTTTATTGAATGTTACTGAAGAATCTTTTAAAGGACTAATTAAAAATCTTAAAGATAAAAACTTTACTGAAGTAAGAAAGTGGGTTGCTAAAAACGGTGATAGTGATAGTATAAATATATTTAGACAACTTTATGATTCAGCATCAAGTAACATTGAAGCAAATAGTATTCCACAATTGGTATTGATCTTAGCAGACTATCAATATAAATCAGCATTTGTTTCTGATCAAGAACTTAATTTAATGGCAGCACTTACAGAAACTATGGCGCAGTGTAAGTTTAAATAGGGATAGGTATGGAAAATTTAATAATTGGATTTATTGTAGGTTTTATATGTGGCTGGTGTGCATTACGATCTGCATTAATGCAAAAAGTGAAACTCATGGTGGAAGAAGCTGAAGCACAAGAATCATCACCAACACTTGTTATTCAAAAAATACGAATAGATTTTATAAAAGAAAATGATATTATCTATTGCTACGATAAAAATAACGGGACATATCTTGCACAAGGTGATTCTTATGAAGATATCCAAGTTACATTAGAAAAGAATTATCCAAATACAGTATTCGTGTGTAATGCATCACAAATTGCGGAAATAACAAAAAAATGAACCCATTTGACTTCTTAAAAGCCATAAATGATACAAAAAAAGATATGTTTGAAGATCCTCAAGCGCATAAAGACTATAATGCTTTTATCATAAATAAAGGGTTATCATTCTTTCCTGATACTATACTCTATGCAAATGAGATGAATCAAAGAGCACATGCTGAAAAGAAATGGCAATTTGAATTTCTTAAGAATTCTATATATAAAAAGAAACGGTTTAGTAAGTGGCACAAAAAAGATAATATAGGCGAAGTAATTAAATTATTAATAAAACATTATAATATATCAGAACGCAAAGCATATGAAGTACATGATTTACTCTCAAATGAAGCAATAGAAGAGTTAAGATTATCATATGAAACTGGCGGTAGAAATTAAAATATATATAAATATATATGTACAAAAATACAAAAGTGAAATAAAATGACAACTATTATATATTATGATTGGACGCCCGACGCGATGTTGGAAATTGACTTGATAGAACCAGACAATTTTCTTAAGGTCAGAGAAACTCTAACCCGCATCGGTATAGCTTCTAGAAAAGATAATAAACTTTTCCAATCATGTCACATACTACATAAACAAGGCAGATACTTTATTGTCCATTTCAAAGAGCTATTTGCTTTAGATGGAAAACAAAGTGATATTTCTATGTCCGACATAGAACGTAGGAATTGTATTGCTGAGTTATTACAAGATTGGGGTTTGCTCAAGATTCTAGATAAATCTAAGGCAGAACCCAAAGCGTCACTATCTCAAATTAAGGTAGTATCTTATAAAGAGAAAAGTGAATGGGAACTTGTTCCTAAGTATAATATCGGCGGAGTTAAACGAAACAAAACGGAGTAAATTGTAATGAGTATTAAGTTAGACTTAGAAGTAACTGAAGTGAACCTTATCTTACGTTCGCTTGGCAAACATCCTTTCGATGAAATTGCTGTACTAATCGCCAAAATTAAACAACAAGGCGAATCCCAGTTGGCAGAGCAAGAAGCTGCTACTGGAGACCAAAAAGAAGGGGGTGAATCTGTTACTGCAACTGCAGAGGGATAATTCCTGGATTACTAGTTTTTAATACTTTTAACTAGTCAAATATTAAAAGTATGTTATATATAGTTGGGTATAAGTTAATTCTTATATGATGTAAATAGGCCTCAAGAAAGACCTTTGTTAGTAATAACATCTCTTTCGATATGAGTTTATATAAATTTTATAAACAAGGAGAACTATTATGTGGACGAAACCTCACGCAACAGAGATGAGATTTGGATTTGAAGTTACACTTTACGTAATGAACAAGTAATTGTTTAACGTATAAAGTATTAAAAGAGGGAACTTCGGTTCCCTTTTTTGTTTGGTCCTAACCTTAGGACCGTTAGGCAGCTGGGGTAAGCTGTACAAAACCCCATAAATATTATTGTACTTTAATTAATTAATAGTTTATAATGTATTATGAATTGAAAAAAGGAGAAGTATCATAGCTATTCAAAATAAAAAAAGATTTAGTAAGCCAAAGCAAGAAGTAGAAGTTAAAGGCTTATATGTAGAAGTACAACCCGGCCAAATAGAAAAAGCTCTACGCAAATTTAAAAAGAAAGTTCAAGATTCTGGATTGCTTATTGAATTAAGAGAAAAAGAAGCTTACGAAAAACCAACTACAGCTCGTAAGAGGGCTAAAAGCCAAGCAGTTAAACGTTGGAAAAAGAAATTAGAATCCAAACAGCTTCCTAAAAAGATGTACTAACATGGCAGCTAAGAACGATATTACTGGAGACTTTATTAAAAGTAAACCTCATAGTAGACAGTTTGATGATAACTTTGATAGAATCTTTGGTATCAAATGCCCTAAATGTAAGTTTAAGCAACAGATGGATAAAGAACCACCACCAGTATTATGCCAATCATGTGGTTCAACTTTATAATATGGAGAATTTGAATGTCAGACCAAACTAGAGCAAAACACAAACACATTAGAGAAATAAATATACAAAAAGCGGCAGAAAATACCGAAAATAGTGTGTACAACTTAATTGTATTAGCTGCAGCTCGTGCTAGAGAAATAGCAGTTAGCAGAAATAAATTAGATGCAAAAAATCAAAAGCTAAATAAATATGAATTTAAACCAATTAATCAAGCTTTAGATGAATTTCAGCATAATGATGTATAAATAGATTTGTATTATGCCTTCGGGGTAATATATTTTTAAAACTCGCTTATTAAAGGAGAAATACTATGGCGAAAGTTCAATTTGGATCTCTGTATCCAACCACCCTTGGTTTTGATAGAATGTTTAACGATCTAGAAGCTATGCTAGATTCAACCATTAATCATACCGCAGAAAAATTCCCACCTCATAACATTATTAAACTAGACGAATACAAGTACTCAGTTGAGCTTGCAGTTGCTGGTTTTGATGAGGATGAAATTGACATTACCGTTGAAGATGGATTACTAACAATCAAAGGTGAAAAAAAACCTAACGATGAAACAGTAAACTATTTGCACAAAGGTATTGGTACAAGATCATTCTGTAAACAAATCCATATTATCGACACGGTCGAAGTACGTGGTGCTGTTTATAAAAATGGTATCTTGAGCATTGGTTTAGAAAACGTTATTCCTGATTCTAAAAAACCACGCAAAGTGGAAATAGAAAAAGATCTAAACTTTTTTAAATCAGAACTTTTAACTGAAGATTAATAGAATGGGGAGCATGTCTCCCCTTCTTTTTGGAGAACGTATTGAAAATAACAGAATTAGAATCAGCCGACCAACTAGCAGAATTGCAAAAAGGATTTGTCTTATTAGACTTTTATGCAACATGGTGTCAACCGTGTAAGATGATGGCAACCGTATTGGAAACATATGCAAGTGATATTCCAGTAGTTAAAATTGACATTGAAAAATTCCAAGACATAGCAATCCAGCATAATGTTAGAGGTGTACCAAATTTAGTATTAACTAATGATGATACTACAGTTGCTACAAAAACTGGGTATCTTAAAGATTCTGAATTACAAGTATTTCTAGACACAAATACATAATGTCAGACAGACCAAACAGTATACACTTAACATCATATCCATTTTTAAAGCGTGGCAATTATCAATTTAAAATATCAGTGGTTAATAAGACTGGCTGTTTAGTTGTAGGAAATAATGTACAAAAGCCTAAAGGATTCTTTGTACGATACTTTGCAGACCTAGATACTGCATTATTTTATCTAGACTTTCTAATTGAAAAAGACTATAGGGATACATATGAGTAATGTTAAAATTTTGAAATTAATGAGTGGTGAAGAAGTTATTGGTGAAGTAACAACAATAGATGCTTTACATGTAGTAAAAAATGCAACTTCAATCATATATCAGCAAACAGAAAAAGGTTTAGGTGCTGGATTAGCTCCATATATGCCATACGTTGAAGGTGATATCGAGATCAGAGATGCTGCTGTGGCCTCGTTTGGTGTTCCTGGTAAAGAAATGCTCAATCAATACAATTCCATATTCGGTGCTGGTATAGTAATAGCTGGTGCAAATGAAATGCCAATTAGCTAAAATAACTGTGTACTTTAATTCGTATTTATTGTATAATTAATTATAGATTGATTAAATGGAGAGAGTAAAAATGAATAAAGTAACTATGGACATTGCAAAATTATTAGGTATTAAGGTTGAAGATGCACTACAGATTCAAGGTAGAATGGAAGCCTCTGGATTCGATTTTTCTGAATGTACTAATGCTGAGTTTAATAAAGAAGCTAAAATAACTCTTGCTGCCTGGAGAAAATAATATGAGCTTTGATCCTAACACAGAATTACTAGAAATGTACTACGAACAAGGTCTGGATGAAGGACTTAGTCCAGAAGAGGCTGAATTATATGCACGTCAGCAGATGTCAAATAACTCATAAAAGAGTGTACTTTAATTAGTGTTCGTTGTATAATGGTTATATTAAATGCAAAAGTGAGGAAGTTATTATGATGATATATGTGAATAATACGTACAAGCCTTTACGTAAAAGTAAAAAGGCTAAACCACAAACTAAACCTTCTAAGGTTGAAATCAAACCTATAGAAACTCAGTTTAATCTTGTTGCATCTGGAATATTCCACCGAGAAACTAAACAATATCCAAGTAAAAATTCTAACCTTGGTTCAACTACTAAAAAAAATCCGCAATATTATACTGGTAATAGTATGATCGGTATCGGTCAATTGCATAAATCTAATTCAGTCCCAGTATTTCGACAAGAAGATGCAGAAGATCAAGCTAAAATGAGGAGAGGATAGTGCTAACGTTTATTGTATATGTATGGATGGCAGTACCATACAATGGATATCCGATCGTAGTTGGTGAGTTTGCAACATGTGAACAAGGTATGGCTGTGGTTCACAATCTTTATCCTAAAGCAAAAGCTGCACATTGTATTACACCCGATTTAACACCTCCAGGAGGAATTAAATAATGTTTCATCCAGAATCATATAAAGGTTATTCGTACGATAGTGAATTATTAATTGAAGACGATAACGCAAAGATATTGCACTATGCAATAAAAGATGGTCATTCGATTTGGATGGATTGGTCACCGTATGATATTCCAAGGCAAAATGATTGGGAAAAGTGGATTGATTTAGAAATGCCTGATAGAAAAGCAATAGATTCTATTGGACCATTAACTACATCAGATTTAGATATTTTAATCGCAAGGAGAAGTATATGAAGTTGAAACCTATAGTAGCAGCAGTAGCAATTGTTTTTGCAACTGGTTGCTCGATGTTAGAACAGAAAGAAACAGTAACAGTTATTGAAAACCCACTCGAGGCTGCTCCTGAAATCAAAGAACAAGAAGTAACGTTCTTAGAAGATAGTGGAAAAATTACATTGGAGTTTGATGAAAACGGAGCTGAATGGTTAACCATTGAATCTACCGCAACATCACCAGTTAATTTTAATCATGCCAACTCTAGAGAAGAAGCTTTTTTAGTTGCTTCAATGAGAGCTCGTGCAAATCTAGTTGAATTCTTAAACAACTCAGTTAAAACAGAAAAGTTTGTTGAGAATGTATCTAAAACAATATTAAATGATGTTGTTAAAAATGGTAGTAGTGATGATACAGTTCCTGTAACTGAGAATGATATCTTTGGTGATGCTGTTACTGAAAACAAATTAGTGAATAGTGTTGCTAATCAAGAAGAACGCAATAGAGCTACAAAGGTTGCACAAAGTGTTAAGCAAACCATCAATGAAAGTACTAATGGAATATTAAAAGGTGCAGTTATTAGTGTACGAGCAATTAATCCAAATGTAGATATGGTTGCAGTAACAGTACGTGTATCTAAGAAAACTATTAATGCTGCTCATGTTATCAGAGCTCAAATGGACGGAGTATAATATGGTACAACTCATTGTTATATTTGCTTTAGGATTTTACTTTGGAATGTATGGCGTATCTGAATCTATAAGTAAAATGATATCAGGACTAGAATCTGCAAAAACTTATGTTGAGGACACTTATGAAAAAACCGATGAGATTACTGAAGAAATTCTGTATACTGAGTAGTTTATTATACGCTTCAGCACTTTCTGCAGAAGTAGTAACTGTAGATGGATATGGAGATGATTTTGAATCAGCTGTAAGGAATGCTAAATTAGCTGCCATTGAAAATGTTGTTGGTACATTTATTATCGGTGGTAGAGAATGGCAGACTGATGATTCGGTTTTTGAAAAAGTTAAAGAATATCATGGTGGTTATATTAAATCATATGATGTACTTGAATATAAGAATGATCGAGTAACCATTAAAGCTGATGTTGAACGTATTAAGGATAATAGTTTACATGTAGGTGGCAATACAATTGATATGTCTCAATTTAAGCCACAAATTGATAACTATAATAGCAGAAGAGCTATCATAGAAGAGTTAGACGATCCTCGTAAAGCATTTAATATGAAGATTAATTCAGTTCGTATAGATCCAAAAGAACGCAAATACCAATTTATAATAAATGGTACGATTCAATGGCAACCTAAATGGGTTAGTGATCTAGAAACATTTGTACTTTCAACTCAAGACGAAGGTAAAACACATACAGATTTAAATGATAATATTGCTTCAGGTGCATTTAATATACTAAACGCTTATGGACCAGTTGGTGCAGTACTTGGAAGTGTTGCACACTCAGCAATAAAAGTAGACTATCCAACAGACAATACGTCTATGGTATGTTTTGCTAAAACTGTATTTAAGAGTGTAGACTATTGTTATGATTTAGCAGGTGGATTTAAAAAGATGCCAATATATTCTGAGATGCCTATATCAATTATTGGTAAAGATAAAGATGGTAAAGAAATATTTAATCATCGTATAAATATTAAATCGGATAACATGTATGAAACGATGCATAAAGGTCAAACTAAAAAGCGTTTGTTTTCAAAAATAACATTTGATCAACCTGGATATATTATCTATTCAGATGCCGAAAGAGTTTTTACAGTACTATTAGATATTAATGCTGATATTGCTGCTAATATTGAAACATTAATTGTGGAGCCAAGATGAAAAAAGACAAACCAATCTTCTACAGAGAAGATACGCCTAACTTAAAAGTGAGTTTAATATATGCAATTATTTTTGTTATAGGAGTATACTTATTTGGACCGTTTTGAAGAAATATACGAAGAAATGTTAAAGTATTTTGGAACACTTCCGCACCCTATACACGAACCTAAAAGAACGTTATCATATTTAAAATTATGGAAACATCTAAAAACACTAAAAACAAAATGAGCATACTAAGCTTAATAGTTAATATAAGAACTATTATTAATTTATCAGACGATGCAGAATTAAGAAGGAAAATAAATCAAGTAATTAATGATTTTATGAATAGTAATGATTATAAATAACTATAGGCCAAAAGCCTATTTTATAATTAAAACCCAAAAGGAAATATTAATGAAAACATATTGGCAACCTATGACAGATGAGGATGTTGATTGGGTTAGTTTTCCTAAAAAAACGGAGAAACAAAATGCCTGATAGCCCAGAAAAAGACGGATTTACTGAAACAAAGACAGAATCTGAATCAATGGAAGATACCGCAATGAAAATTGGTAATAAAACTGAACATCCTCCACAACAAGAATCTGAATTTAAAAACAAATGGATTGACGCTTATAGCGACTGTGTTTAATTTTATTATGGAGACTATATTATGGAAACCCTTGCAACTTGGCTATTATTATATTGTTTAGATACTATCTGGTTAGAACCTAAAGAACAAAAAGAATATTATCCTCCCACCCCCGAACTCATTGAGGTCGACCAACGGCCTTTACCTCAAACTCAAAAACAATTTATTTAATTAAAATAACTGTGTACTTTAATTAGTATTCGGTGTATAATTAATTATAGATTGATTAAATGAGGAGAGAGCAAAAATGAACATTACAATAATTCACACTGGATTTAGAAAACCATCAGAAATGGTAGCAATGGTTGAAGCACCAACAACTGATGTTATGGAATCACTTAACTATGCGTATGCAAAAACTCAAAATGCTTTCGGATCATGGTCTCGTAAAGAAGTTTTTACGACAAATGATGGTGAAGTTATTGAGAATGAAGATTATTGTGAATCAGTTAGTGTTTTAAAAGAATTAAAAGCTGATAAAGATGGCAATATTTATGGAATTCGTTCTACATCTGTTGGAGATCGAATGATTCTTGATAATGGAACTGAGTATGAAGTTGATGATATTGGATTTAAACTACTGGAGACTGTATAATGGCTTTATTAATTTTTACATTTAGTTTTTTGTTGGTTTTAGGAATTGGAGCTTTTATCGAGGAGGTAATACTATAATTAATTATAGATTGATTAAATGGAGAGAGCAAAAATGAAAAGAATTTCAAACAACTACTTAACAACGTTAGATATTAACTCAGCATCTGATATGATACAATTAAATGAAATCAAAGACACCATTCGTATTTCAAATAGATCTATTTTTAATAACAGAAAGCTTCGCGTTGTTCTTAGAGGAAGAAAGCCGATTGTAAAAACTGGCAGATACTCATATGATTGGGGTGGTAATATTGTCGGTGGAATTGCAAATGCATCTAAACTGGATGTTTACATCTATACAAGGTAAATGTAAAAGTAATGTAACAAGGTATGGTATTATATAAATATATTATTAGAAGTAAAATACTATAAGGATATTGTATGAGATATCTAACCTTAATACTAGCAACACTTTCATTTAACACCTATGCAAATGAACCTATTATACCTGGAGAGTTATTCTTTGAGAATCAAGCTGCTGGAGAAATTGTACTAACACTTAAAAAATGTGGTAACGACACAGTAGGAGAAAGCTTTCCATATTACGGATATGCTACAGAAAAAGTTGGTAGCAAATTTATAACTCATCATGCTTGTTGGGTAATGCCGTCTATAGAGTCCGCTCCAAAAATACCAGGTACATCAATCATCCCAGTGGTTAATATGTATTTTGAAACTGGAGAAAAAGTTACGTTCCCAGTAGATTTATTTAATCGCCGTTCATTAGATACGGAACCTACATTATGAATGATGAACTTAAAAGCTTTATTATAACTATCTTATGTGTAACAGTTGCTGCAATATGTTTAAATCTTAATAATGTTAAAGCAGAAACTAAAGATGATACTCCTGACCTATTAGTGAATCATTTGTTTGAAAATTTACGAGTTGTATTATCAACAAAACTTCCTTGTGATATGAATCCTATTGGTAAGAAAGCTTCAGCACAAAGGTTAGATGGTTTATATATTCCTGGATGCTGGACAGAAGAACCAAATCATCCTGAGTTAGTTCGGATTGATTGGCAAAACGGTGATTTTAGTATTTTACCACTAGAAGATTTTGAGGCTGTAGAAAAACCAAAATAACATTGTACTTTAATTGAGTTACAAGATATAATTATATTATGAAAAACTTCTATACATCCGTAGTTCCCTATGGAAACAGTTTGCTTGTTCGTGGATACCGTAATGGTGTTGCGTATAAAACAAAAGCAAACTTTTCTCCTACACTTTTTATTCAAACAACTACACAAAAACCTTCTAAGTGGAAAACATTAGACGGTACTCCTGTACATCCTATAAAACTTGATTCAATTCGAGATGCTAGGGATTATACTGATCGGTATAAAGGAGTCGAAGGATTTAAGATCTTTGGCCAAACCCAATATACATATCAATTCATCTCTGAATTCTGGGAAAAGGATATTGAATACGACCCTGAATTAATTAAAGTATTCTCAATTGATATTGAAACTTCAACCGAAGAAGGTTTTCCTGATATTAAAACTGCCAATGAGGAAATATTACTCATTACTATTAAAGATAATCAGCACAAACAGATTGTAACCTTTGGCGCTAAAGCCTATAAGAATACCCGATCGGATGTTAAGTATGTACAATGCTCATCTGAGAGCCATCTACTTAAAGAATTTATTATCTTCTGGCAGCAGAATTATCCTGATGTAGTTACTGGTTGGAATACTAATGGCTTTGATATTCCATATCTTGTCAATAGAATTAAACGTGTGCATGGTGATATCTTTGCAAACAAGTTATCTCCGTGGAATATGTTAAAAGATAAAACGGTATATTCGCACAGCCAGTCTATTGATTCATACGAGATTGTTGGTATTGCATCTCTTGATTACTTAGAACTTTATAAGAAGTTTACTTATCAAAATCAAGAATCATATCGTCTTGACTACATTGCAAACGTAGAACTAGGATCTAATAAACTAGAAAATCCACACGATAACTTCAAAGACTTTTATACTAAAGACTGGCAGATCTTTGTAGACTATAACATACGAGATACTGAATTAGTTGATCATCTTGAAGACAAGATGAAGCTTATTGAATTAGTATACACGCTTGCCTTTTCATCTAAATTAAATTTTGTTGATGTGTATTCTCCTGTACGTATGTGGGATATGATCATCTATAATTATCTTAAAGACCGTAAGATTGTTGTACCATTAAAAGAAGATCAAGGTAAGTCCGAGGCATTCGAAGGTGCATATGTTAAAGATCCTTTAGTCGGTGCTCATAAGTGGATTGCTTCATTCGATTTGAACAGTCTGTATCCACATTTGATTATGCAATACAACATGTCACCTGAAACACTGACTGATATTCGAATGGATGTTAATGTTGAATCCCTCTTAAACAGTGAACCTATAGACAAACATAAACTTGTAGATCTAGCGGTTACTGCAAATGGTTGGTGTTACCGTAAAGATATTAAAGGTTTCTTACCTGCTCTTATGGAAGAAATGTATACCAATCGTTCTAAGTTTAAAAAGCAAATGCTAAAGGTCGAACAAGAATACGAAAAGACTAAAGATCCTGTGTTGCTTAAAGAGATATCGAGGTTGACTAACCTTCAAATGGCAATGAAGATTGCATTGAACTCAGCTTATGGTGCTGTCGGTAATAAGTACTTTAGATATTATGATCTTCGTATTGCTGAAGGTATTACGACTTCTGGTCAATTGTCTATTCGATGGATGGCAAATAAGCTTAATGTCTTTATGAATAAAACTTTAAAGACTGATAATAAAGACTATGTCATCGGTATTGATACCGATTCAATCTATCTTACTCTAGAAAAACTTGTTGAAAAAACATGTGAAGGTAAAACCACTGTCGAAAAGATTAAGTATATGGATAATGCCTGTGAAAAGATTATTCAACCGTTTATCGATAAAGGATATCAAGAACTATCTGACTATACTAATGCTTATTCGCAAAAGATGCAAATGAAACGTGAAGTACTTGCTGACAAAGGTATATGGGTTGCTAAGAAAAGGTATGTACTCAATGTTCATAACTCTGAAGGTGTACAATATGCTAAACCTAAAGTTAAAGTTATGGGTCTTGAAATGGTTAAGTCATCCACTCCAGCTGTAGTAAGATCTAAACTTTACGAATCACTTCAAGTTATTTTACACGAGGATCAGCAATCACTTTATCAATTTGTAGAAAAGTTTAGAACTGAATTCTTTAGCTTTCCTATAGAAGATATTGCATTCCCTAGATCAGTATCTGCCCTTACACAATATTCAGGAACGGAAGGCATCTATAAGAAAGGTACCCCGATTGCTGTACGTGGTGCACTACTTCACAACCACTATCTTAAAAAGATGAGTCTTACTAAGAAGTATGAACCTATTACGAATGGTAATAAGATTAAATTTGTTTATCTTAAAAAGCAAAACCCATTCCACGAGAATGTTATTGCGTTTAATTCACAACTTCCTAAAGAATTTGGATTACACGATTACATTGATTATGATTTACAATTTGAAAAGGTATTTTTAGATGCACTATCTATCGTTATACAACCTATTGGTTGGAAAGCCGAAGAGTCTTCTAGTCTTGAGTTGTTTTTTGGTTAGTGCTTGCTCTGCACCAAGACCAATTTTTTACGAAGAACAATATAATGAGTATATAACCGGGCAATCATGTGGTTACAGAGAATATTCTGACTGGCCATGTATGAATGCAAATGGTTGTATTAAATTTGGATTAGATTATTAGGAGAAGTTATGGAAATTGAACAGATTTATGGTGAATATCTTATTCTTACTGAAAAATTAACACGAGAGCTTAACGATCCACTTCCACCAGCATCCGTTATGTTGGCTCAAGCTTTGTCTTTATATAAAACACTAATGACTGAAGAAGATTTTGATAAATTGCTTCATGAACTGATTGAGAGAAAGGATGATATTCAAAAATTTGATCACGATAGTCGCATTCTTAATTAGTGGATGTACCTTTTTACTCCCTGCAGGAACCAGTAGTACTGTAGTTACAGCGGTTGAAGTTACTGAACGAGTAAAAGCTGGAGCTGAAGCAGTAAGCATTATTTCTACAGAGAAATCTTTAACCGATCATGCAATAAGTCATGCTACAGGGAAAGATTGTAAAACCCTTAACGTATTAGAAGAAAAAGAACTATGTGAGGAAGTAAATGCCGTCAACAAATAAAGAGAATGATATGGATAAATTATTTTAGAAAAAAGTAATGTACTTTAATTCATTTATATAGTATAATAGTATTATTAAAAGGAGATGTGTATGTCAAAAGATTGGGTACAAGATATGAGTGTTATGCACGGCAAGTTTGCTGTGAATGAAGTAGTAAGAAACATGGATAAAGAAAAGCTAAAAGCTTTCTTACAATTCCGCATTGACTTCTTACAAGAAGAGTTAGACGAAATGAAAGAGGCAGTAACAGCAGATGATGCAGTAGATGCTCTTATAGATCTATGTGTTATTGCAATTGGTACATTAGATGCCTTTGATTGTGATGCATATGAAGCATGGGACAGAGTGTGGAATGCCAATATGGATAAAGAAGTTGGTATTAAAACTGAACGACCAAATCCACTAAACATGCCCGACCTCATAAAGCCCGAAGGCTGGACATCACCTACACATAAGGACCTAGCAGGAATGCTTGATAAAGTATATGATTAATATTATACCTAAAACATTTGCAGATATTATGTCATGGATTGCCTCAGCAATTCTTATTACCGGAGGCTATTATACATCAATCAATGTATATCCTCTGAATAATATTCTATTGTTTGTTGGATCGTTAGTATTTGCTTATGTTGGGTTTGCTTGGAATAAGACTTCCTTGTGGGCATTAAACTTATTAATGGTGGCTATATACGGCAGAGGATTGTATCTTGACTTCATCTAGTATTATTTCACTATCTTCGAATAGTATGGCTTTATCAAGAAGTGATATAATTGAGCTTGGTAATCATGCTAGAACTCACCAAAATTATAGAGTGGAAAAAGTTCAAGTTGAATATGATATTGAAGTTATGGCTAGTGAAATCTTTGCTAGTCAAAATAGAAAAGGTAGGTCTTTAGATACAATAAAAGAACACTGTAAACGTGGCATTGTAACTGAAACTGCCGCTGTTATGATATTTGGTGGCCGAAGAAATACACAAAAGTTTGATTATACAAATCCTGATACTTATATATGGGATGCATCATTAACAGAAAAGAACTTACTTACAGAAGTTAAGTGGATAGAAAGTGATTGTGAATGGGTAACATATTATAATGATAATATATCAACCTTTAATAAACACCATAAAAATCTAGACTTATTCTTAGCCGCAAAAATGAATGATGATCCATCTGCATTATATTATGAAGTGTCTTTTGTTTTAGTGGCAAATGCTAAAACATTCTTTGACTACTGGAGACCTAGCAAAGGTTATAATGATAAACACTTTTATAGTCATTTTACCTCTCTGTCTTCTGGACAATGTTATCCTATCAATCTAAAAAAACCTAAAAATAATGTACTTTAATTCGAAAACAGGATATAATAGCATTATGATAAGGAATTATTGAGCAGGTCTAGTTTAATTAAAACATCAAAGACGAAGGCTCGAGACTTTATCGGAGAAGTTATAGGTTGGTTTGATCATCTAAAACCCTATGGCTTGCTCAATAATTCTTTTAGTGGTAAATCTGTACGCCGCAGCAGATCATATACCACTTTACAAACCGCAGCAATTTGAAAAGGAAAACTTTATGAAAGAATCGTTAAAGGTTTTGCAGCAAGCAGCAGAACTTCAGACTAAAAAGTCTAATGATTATCAAAACCCCAATTCAAGAATACGCCAGGCAGATTATTATCCGCGTGGATTTGCTACAATTCTAGATACGATGTATGCTAAAGTATTAAGAATGCAATCTGTATTAGAAGCAATGGAATCAGATCCAGACTATAATCCAAACTTTGAATCACTCGAAGACTCTTGTGTTGATCTTATTAACTATGCTTCATTCGGTGTATCATATATCAGAGGTGGTATTGACGGACAAGATACTGACCGTGACTTTTTAAATAGGCCTAAACATGATTAATTTAGATGATATAAGATACCAATTAGCTTGTAATCTTGAAGATAATATATTTGTTACTGATAAATCAGGTGTTAAAACTATTGAGGTTATTAATGCTGCATTTTATGCAGATGAACCTAGTATATTTGGTACTCCAAATCAAGATTACATTGATAGAGAATTAGCATGGTATAAATCTAAGTCTCGTAATGTGAATCATATTCCTGGAGGTACCCCTGAAATATGGAAGATGGTAGCCTCAAAAGATGGCTATATCAATTCTAATTATGGTTGGTGTATATGGTCAGATGATAATTATAACCAATACACAAATGTATTAGTTGAACTTCATAATAATCCTGATTCGCGTAGAGCTACTATGATTTATACTAGACCGACTATGCATATGGATTATAATAGAGGCGGTATGTCTGACTTTATGTGTACTAATACTGTACAGTATCTTATACGAGATAATGCAGTCCATGCATTAGTTTATATGAGATCTAATGATGCAGTATTTGGTTACAAAAATGATTATGCCTGGCAAAAGCACGTGCTTGATAATTTAGTATTAGATTTAAATTCAAAATCTGATATGACTGTAGCTGTTGGTAGCATATATTGGAATGTAGCTTCGTTACATGTATATGAACGACACTTTGATTTAGTGAGGGAACAATGTCATCTAAATGGCACTCTAGATTTATTCACTTAGCTAAAGAGGTTTCTCTTTGGTCTAAAGATCCTAATACAAAAGTAGGATCTATTATTGTCGGAACTAAGGGCCAAATCTTGGCTCAAGGTTATAACGGATTTCCTAGAAATATAGTAGATTCAGATGAACGATTAAATGATCGTGAAACAAAGTATAAGTATGTTGTACACGCTGAAATGAATGCAATATTTAATGCATCATATTCAGGTACATCACTTGACGGTGCAACAATTTATGTTTATGGTTTACCTATATGTCATGAATGTGCTAAAGGCATTATTCAAGTAGGCATTAAGACTGTAGTTATAGAAAAGCAACGAGAAGGTATAAAAGAAAACTGGAAAATTTCATGTGACTTTGCGGTTCAAATGTTACATGAAGCTGGTGTAGAAGTATATGAAGTTTAACAATAAGGAAAAAACATGGGCATTTTAGATACTATTAAAAAAAATTCAACTATTAAGGATTCTGAACTTCTTAGTAAGTCAAAATTCTTTCAGAAAAAAGATATGATTACTACATCTATCCCAGCAATTAACATTGCGCTAAGTGGAAAGATTGATGGGGGATTGACTCCTGGCTTAACGATGTGGGCAGGTCCTTCAAAACATTTTAAAACTGCATTTAGTTTATTGATGGCTAAATCATACTTAGACAAATATAAAGATGCAGCATTGTTATTCTATGATTCAGAATTTGGTACACCACAATCATATTTTGATGCTTTCGGTATTGATACCGAGAGAGTACTTCACACTCCAGTTACAGATGTAGAGCAGTTAAAATTTGATATTATGAAACAACTTGCTGGTGTAGAACGTGGTGATCATATTATGATTATTATTGATTCTATTGGTAACCTTGCTTCTAAAAAAGAAGTTGAAGATACATTAGACGGTAAATCAGTTGCAGATATGTCAAGAGCAAAACAAATTAAATCATTATTCAGAATGGTTACTCCACACTTATCTCTTAAAGATATTCCAATGGTTGTTGTTAATCATACATATAAAACTATGGAAATGTATTCTAAAGATGTAGTTGGTGGTGGTACTGGTTCATATTACTCTGCTGATAATATCTTTATTCTAGGTCGTCAACAAGATAAAGATGGTACAGAATTAATGGGATACAACTTTATCATTAATGTAGAAAAATCTCGTTATGTAAGAGAAAAATCTAAAATACCTGTTACAGTAAAATTTAATGGAGGTATTAGTAAATGGTCAGGTCTTTTAGATATGGCATTAGAACTTGGATTTGTTATTAAACCATCTGTTGGTTGGTATTCTCATGTTGATGTTGCAACTGGTGAAATTGCAGAAAAGAAATACCGAGTTAAAGAAACTGATACAAAAGAATTCTGGGAACCTATTATAACAAATAAAGCGTTCCAAGAAGCTATCAAGAAACGATATCAAATTGCTGTTAGTAAGATTATGTCTGATGATAATATTGATGAAGAATTAGCTAAAATAGAGGATGATATCGATGTCCCTGAAGTATAAACAAGTACCATATAAAGAAACTCAGTTTGCATTAGAATTTATTGATCATGAGTTTTCTGGTATTAAATTTGTACTAGGAAAAGTACAGTTAGATGAAAATAATTTAACTTTAAAATACCATTATGATATAATAGAATCAAGTGGTAAAGACTTTGATAAAGACAAATTTCAAACTGCTATAGGCGACCTCCTCATGCAAATGTTAGACGATGGGGTTAAACAAAACGATCTTGTATACTACGGCGGAATAGATGAGAATTGAAACAACGATACTTAACAACCTAGTTTTTAATGAGGAGTACAGTCGTAAAGTACTCCCATTCTTAGACAAAAGATATTTCTCTGAAAGAAAAGAAGCAATTATCTATAATGAGATTACTAATTTCTTTGAGAAGTATAATAAACCAATCACAAAAGAAATTCTTGCAATTGAAGTTTCTAATCGTAAAGATATATCTGATAAAGAAGCTTCTGACTTTCAAGAACATATTACTAAACTTCAGCACGAACCAACTAATGAAGAATGGCTACTTCAAGAAACAGAAACTTTCTGTAAAAAGAAAGCAGTCTATAATGCTATATTAGATTCAATTGGTATTATAGACGGCAAAGACAAAGAGAAATCAGAAGATGCTATTCCTTCTCTTTTATCTGATGCACTTGGAGTATCATTTGACAACCATGTAGGTCATAGTTATATAGATGATGCAGATGATCGGTATGAATTCTACCATAGAGTAGAAGAGAAAATACCATTTGATCTGGATATGCTAAACAAAATTACAAAAGGTGGTTTATCTAATAAAACACTTAATGTTATCCTTGCAGGTACAGGTGTAGGTAAATCACTATTCATGTGCCATGCCGCTGCAGCAAATCTATTAGATAATAAGAATGTATTATATATTACTATGGAAATGGCTGAAGAAAGAATTGCAGAAAGAGTTGATGCAAACCTTCTTAACTTGTCAATGGATGAGTTAAAAGTTGTCGACAAAGAAATTTTCGATAACAGGTTAGGTAAGATCAGGAAGAAATCTCAGGGACGACTAATCATTAAAGAGTATCCAACTGCCGGCGCCCATGCTGGTCATTTTAGAGCACTCCTTGAAGAGTTGAAACTTAAACAAGAGTTTTCTCCTGATATTATCTACATTGATTACTTGAATATCTGTAGTTCACAAAGACTAAAATATGGTGCCAATATTAATTCATATACCTATGTTAAAACTATTGCAGAAGAATTGCGTGGTCTTGCTGTTGAATATGATGTACCTATTATGAGTGCAACACAAACAACCCGTTCTGGTTTCACTAATTCAGATCCAGGACTTGAAGATACATCAGAATCATTTGGTTTACCTGCTACATGTGATTTAATGTTAGCACTTATCTCTACAGAAGAATTAGAAGATCTCGGTCAAATCATGGTTAAACAATTAAAGAATCGATATAATGATCCAACATATTATAAACGATTTGTTGTTGGAGTTGATAGATCTAAAATGAAACTCTATGATGTAGAAATCTCAGCACAATCTAATATTTCTGATTCGGGTCAAGATAAAGATACTGGTCCAGTATTTGATAAATCAGACTTTGGTAAACGTCTAGCAACAGAAGGATTTAAATTTTAATAATTAATCTTTTATAAATATAGTATAAAACTATATACTTTAATTAGTATTTGTTGTATAATAATACTATAAGAGAGATTATGTTAAAATTTAATGAATATTTACTAGAAGAATTTAAAGATAACGGATTAACAATATTTGATATTGATGATACGCTATTTCACACAACTGCTAAAATTGCAGTTATGCGTGCTGGTAAAAAAGTCAAAGAACTCTCCAACAATGAATATAATACATATAGGCTTAAAGCTGGAGAGTCGTTTGACTACGGTCAATTTAAAAACGCTAAAAAATTCCATGACGAATCTCAACCTATTGAAAAGATGTTCAATAAAGCTAAGGCTATTCTACACAATGTAGGTAAAAAGCCAGGTAGCAAAATTGTTATTATTACAGCAAGAGCTGATTTTGATAATAAAAAAATGTTCTTAAAAACCTTCTCTAAACATGGATTAGATGTTAATAAGATACGAATTGAACGTGCCGGTAATATCAATGATGTTTCAAATGTAGCATTTAAAAAAGTTATTATTATAAGAAACTATTTAAACACAAAACAGTTTTCTAGAGTTAGATTGTTTGATGATTCAATGGCTAATCTAAAAGCTTTTTTAAAATTACAAAGAGAATTTCCTGAGGTTAAGTTTCAAGCATTCTTTGCTAAACCTGATGGTGGAGTTAAGACAATAAAATGAAAACATTTAAAGAATATTATAACAATACTATAGATACTATAGAAGAACTTTCTTTATCTTCTATAATATATATAATTAAAAATAAAATTAAATCACTATTTAAAGCTCTTAGTTTTGGTAAAAAAGTTGCTATAAAAATACCAGTTGGTACAATCACAGAAGAAACTATTGATACAAAATCTAGATTAGGTTATTTATCTGAATATGCCACAGCAATGCATTTAGCAAAAGAAATTAAATCTAACAATGGTAGAATTTCTAGTGATTTAGTTAATTATTTAGATAAAGAATACAAAAAGAAAAAGCATGATTTAGAACAAATAAAAATTGCTGGTAATGACAAAGCAAAACTACAACAAGAAATTGTTAGAATGGAATCCGCTGGGCAAGTTATGGGCAAACAAATATTTAATGATATTGAGGCGCATGGTGAAGACTTTAAACTTCTTTCATTTAAAATTGAATTGACAGGAGATTCTTCTAAAGGAATTAGTAAAGCTGATTTAGTATTAATTGTATCTAAAGATTCAGAAAAACAAATTATAGATAAAATTAATGCTTCTCTTAAAGCATACAAAAAATCGTCTATTAATTTATCCAATTCAACATTTATTAGTCTAATAAAAACTATATTTTATGATCAATCTTCCAATCTTCCAGCAAAAACTCCAGAATTTATCATGCGATTTGCAAAAGATTATGGATCAAGCCAAGAATTAAAACAATTATTTGCGCAACAGAATATTATTGGTACTTTAATTAAAAAAGGTTTATCAAAACAAGATGCTAGAAAAGAAGCCAAATTAAGTCACGGTAACGTCATTGAGTTAATTTCAAAAATATTCAGAAATTATTACCCAAAGAATAAAAAGGAAATTAATGAACGCATGCTTAAAATGTTAGGGTTTGATGGAGATGATGATTTTTATGCAGCAATTGGTGATTCAGGCAAACAGAAAGTTATTTCTTCTAGAAAAAGTAAAGAACTTCAATTAATGCTTAGTAAATTATCCAAAGATTTTACTTTGTCGGTAGAACGTAATGGTAAAACAAATAACGCCAATATTATATTTAAGAGCCCAAATGGGGATATTATTACAAAAGCTACTATAACATTTGCTGACACTGGAGGTAAATATGCCCAAGGTAAAACAAATGCCTTTGTTGATTTTAAAGAGTTTATGTAATGCTTGATTTAAAATCATATATAAAAGAATCAAAGAATGTTCATATGGAACATTTGGAAGATCTTGTCTTCAATGAAGGCGTTGCCGGTACACGTAAAGCAATTAACTTTCTGCAAGATTTAAGAAATATGTTAGCAGGTAATAGTAAATCTAAATTAACTGCTACAGTTAAATGGGATGGGGCTCCTGCCATTTTTGCCGGAGTTGATCCTAGAGATGGTAAGTTCTTTGTTGCAAAGAAAGGGATCTTTAATGTTGATCCTAAGATCTATAAAACAAATGCTGAGATTGATAATGATTTATCTGGAGATATTGCTGCTAAGTTTAAGATTGCATTGGCAGAGTTTAGTAAGTTAGGAATTACACGAGGAGTTTACCAAGGTGATCTAATGTTTACCAAAGGTGACTTAAAAACACAAACCATAGAAGGTCAAAAGTATATAACCTTCCATCCTAACACTATTGTCTATGCAATCCCATATGGTTCTGATTTAGCTAATAAAATTACGAGAGCTAATATTGGAGTAGTATGGCATACAACATATACAGGTAATTCTTTTACTCAGATGACAGCATCGTTTGGTAAAGATATTACAAAACAATTTAGACAAACACCATCTACATGGATGGATGATGCTACATATAAAGACTATTCTGGTACGGCATCATTTACTGCAGCAGAAACCGCAAAGGTAACTTCAATATTATCTGAGGCTGGTAAACTGTTCCAAAGGATTGATGCTAATGTTATTAATTCTATCAGTAAAGATCAAGAGCTATTAAATCTAATTAAAACTTTTAATAATTCTAAAGTACGTGCTGGAGAAAAGATTACAAATCCAGTTCAACACGTTGTAGGTCTATATCATTGGATTCAAAATAAATATAATAAAGAAATGAATTCCCGTAAGACAGATAAGGGAAAACAGCAGTGGAAAGATAAGATAAATAATATGAACAAGTTCTTTTCTACACATAGTAGAGATGCTATAGCTGATGTATTTAAATTAACTAATTTACTTGTTGATGCTAAACATATGATTATTAATAAAATGAATGAAGCAGGACATATAGAAACATTTTTAAAGACTGCTTCAGGATTTAAAGTAACAGGTGTAGAAGGATTTGTGGCAATCGATAGATTGTCTGGAGGCGCGGTTAAAATAGTAAATAGAATGGAATTTAGTAAAGCAAACTTTTCTGCAGATGTTATTAAAGGTTGGAAACATTGACAGATTTAAATCATTTATTTAAAGTAATTGCTGAAGGTAAAAAAGATTTTCAAGATAAAGATCCTATTGCTAAAGTAGTTAAAAATACCAAGCAGGATCTATCTTCTTTGTTTGAGGAACTAGCATCTTTAAAAGGCCAACTTGAAGTTATAGAATCTGAACAAAAAAAGATTAATAAACCTAAGGAAGAAAAAGCACTTAAACTTTTGGAAGATATTGTAAAACCAAAAGAAGAAATTAAGGAAGAAGTTGTACAAGAGGAAGTTGTAAAAGAAGAAATAATCACAGAAGAACTACCTGAGATTAAAACCCCTGAGGAAAAACAACAAGATACTATGGCAGATGTTGCTAAATATCTAACTGGTAAATCTTTTCAACAACCTAACCCTGATCCTGTTGCTCCTAATACAGATGAAATTAAGAGGAAAATACGATTCCTTGAACAGGCAATTGGTAGAATTGCCGCAACTGGCCCAGGTGGTGGTGAAGTTAATTTAAGGTATCTTGATGATGTAGATAGAGATACAATTGATGATGGTAAATATTTAAAATATAATGCAACAACCAAAAAGTTTGAATTTGATCAATTAGCAATAGGTGAGGTTGTACAAAATACAACACTTGTAACATCGGCAACATATACTGTAGTTGAATCAGATTGGTATATTGGTGTTAATTATAATGGTCAAGTAACAATTACATTACCTGTATCACCAAGTTCTGGAAGAGTATTGGTAATTAAAGATGAATCAGGAAGTGCATCAGCAAATCCAATTACAGTAAATGGTACTATTGATAATGATGCTGGTGGATTTATATTACAAATAGACAATGGTGGTGTTCAAATGGTATACCGCAATGGATGGAGAATAATTTAATGACTTATTTATTTAAGAAGGACGGAACTGCTACTAGCATATCTGCATTTGGTGAACCAGTTGCAGTACCCATTACACCTGTCATTCAATTAGATGGATTATATGGTTTACAAGAGAAAAATTTTGAGACATTTGATGCATTTGGTGGTACAGCTGATACAACAAATACATTAATGCGATGTCAAACAGGCACAAATCTTTATGGTTATGGTGTATTAAGATCAAGACGTGCTGTTCGTTATCGTCCAGGTCAAGGTGCCTTGGCAAGATTTACAGCAGCCTTCACTGAGAGTGCTCCAGGGGTTGGTGTTTCAGGTTATACACAACGTGCTGGATTCTTTACACAAGAACAGGCATTACAAATTGGATTTGATGGAGAAAACTTTGGTATTCTAAGACAAAATGAAGGTAAAGCACACATTGAAACACTAACAATTACCACAGGTGCTACAGTCGCAAGTAATGTAACTGTTACATTGAATAATACTGCATATCCCGTTCCAGTATCAGCAAGTAGTAATTTAAGTATTACTGCCGCTGAAATATCTTCTTGGTTTAAAGCAAATCAGAGTGCTTGGACGATTGAACATTGTGATGGTGTTGTTAACTTTTTAAGTACAAGTATTGGAGTCAAGGCAGGTACATTTAGTTTTTCTGGTGGCACAACAAATGCTGTTGGTTCAACATCAACAATACAAGCTGGTAATCCAGATACAAATAATTGGGTATATCAATCTAATTTTAATATTGACAAATTAGATGGAACTGGACCAAGTGGTATGACATTAGATGCTACAAAATTAAATGTATATCAAATTAATTTTAGATGGTTAGGTGCTGGAGAACTTAGGTTTGCTATAGAAAATCCTGCAAATGGCGAAATGATATTCTTTCATAAAATTAGTTATGCAAATCAAAATATAGATGTACACTTAGATAATCCATCATTGAAAATTGGTTATGTGGCTGCAAGTTTAGGTGGATCAGGAACAAATGTAACTGTGACTGGTGCTAGTATGATGGGCGCTATTGAGGGGCAAATTGAAAGTACCACACTAACAACAGCTGCAAATAGACTAACTGAGGCTTCTTTTACTGCTGATACATTACACCATGGTTTAACTGTCCACAATAGATTATCTTTTGGTGGTAAAATAAATACTAGAGAATTATTTATTAGAGAGATTTCATTGGTTGCTACACCAGCAACAGGACAAGATCATCCTGTAAAAGTCTCATTATTTTATAATTTTAATGGACAACTAGATCCCATTATATTTAAAGTTATTAATAGTACTCAATCATCCGCATTTTATAGTGATGATACTGGGACATTAACATTGGGTACAAATACTCCAATTTATACATTTTTTATTACTGCGCCAGGTTATGACACTATTGATTTAGAAAATTTAAGATTAATTATACCACCTAATAATGATTTAACAATTGCTTTTGAATCAACCGCCACAATGGATGGTATTGGTATCGGTGTAACATTTACTGAGGACTAAAACAAATGAAACATTTAATATTAATAGTAACAATATTTTTAGCAAGTTGTACTACATTTATCATGCCAATGAAATATGATCCGGCTCAAGTAAATACATATGTACAATTAAAAGATCAATACGAAGATTTGTCATGTGATACAAAGAATATTGTCATATGGGATGCTGCTATTAGACTTGCTCATCAATTAGCATTACATTCAGAGTTTAGGGATGATCCTCAAACAGAAAATGTTCGTAAATTAGAAGCATCATTAACTAAAGCTTATAATGCAACATCAGTTAATTTTTGTGAGGCTAAAAAGTCTTTAGTAGGTGTGCAAATGCATATCTTAGAAAAAGCTTGGAGAGGAAGAGACTAAAGATAAATACAGATAACGAAGGATATCCATATCCAACAGGAGACGACTAATGATTCTAGAAGAATTAAAACAATTAGCAAGTACTGATGATGGTATAAAAGGAAAACTTGCTGCAGAATTAAACGATATTACAGAGCAATATCAAGAAGGTGTATTCACTAAAGAAGAGTATGATGAACTAATTAAAGATATTGTTACTATTTCTAATTTTGATAAATTAGCAAATGATGAAGAAACATCACGGTGGTTAGTAAAAGCAGCAGAAGCATTAATATCAGTTGTTTAAATATATAAATAAGTGTGTACAATAATAGCAATATATGATATAATACACTTATAGAGAGCTATTATTTGTTATAAATAATAGTATAATTAAATATATATAGATGGGTTCAATGAAGAATTATAGACAATTAGTACAAGAATTGCCGTCAAAAACCGTCGTCTTCGTTTTCGGTAGATTCAATCCACCTACAACTGGTCATGAGTTGTTATTTAAAGTAGTTAAAAAGATAGCTACTCAAAATAAAGCTGACCATGTCATCTATGCTTCACGAACCCAAGATAAAAAGAAGAATCCATTAGCAGTAGACCGTAAAATACATTATTTAAAAATGATGTTTAGAGGGTTTAATTTTGTACAAGCTAATCAAAATGAAAGATCTTTCATTGAAGCGGCTACACATTTAAACAAAAAGTATCAGAATATTATTATGGTTGCTGGAAGTGATCGTGTTGCTGAATACGAGTCATTATTAAATAAATATAATGGTAAGAACTTTAAGTTTCAAACTATTCAAGTAGTATCTGCAGGCGAAAGAGATCCTGATTCAGATTCTGCTTCAGGTATGTCAGCATCTAAAATGAGAACTGCTGCAACTAAAGGTAATTATAGAGAATTTAAAAAAGGATTACCTACATCAGTACGAGATATTGATGGAAAACTCTTAATGAACGAATTAAGACAAGGTATGGGACTTGATCCAATTAAAGAAGAGGTCAAGTTTACTATTGATGTATTAAGAGAAAAGTATTTTAAGGGTGAGATATATCATATTGGTGAGATTGTTGAATCAAATGGTCAGCAATATGAAATCATGGATAGAGGAAGTAATTACTTAGTTGTAGTAGATAAGACGGGTGAATTACATAGAAAATGGATTAAAGACGTTACATTATGTGAACCCATAACAGAAGATATTAAACCTGGTTATGCACCAAAAGAAATATCTTATAAAGGATACACAACACAGAATTTGCATCATTCTGCTGATGCTACTAAAGCATTTCAAGATACTATTGAAAAAGCTAATAGTAATAAAATAGAAAATGATCCTGTTGCAATATTAAATGCACTCAAAGCAACGGATACTTATATGAAATTAAATGATATGCATCTTCAACAAGGAAAAAGTCCTACTGAAAAAGAGACACAACAATGGATTGATTCTCATGATGCAGCTAAAAAATCTTTAGATAAACTTGGTGAATTTCCACACCACTTTGACTATTGGAATACACACAAAACGGAGTTACAGCTTATGAATAATGACTTTAAAGAAACCGGTAAAGGCGAGTTCAGCGAAGAACTAACCAATAAAACCATTAGACCTTCTGATAAGATTAAAGTTGCCAGAATTATTGGTGATATGCTAGGAGTTGATAACCCAGAGCGTATTTCAAGCCCAACTCAATTAATCAATATGGGTATGCGCAAGGTCAAAAATAAAGTTATGAGACCTGAATTGCTTAATGTGCTATCTAAGATGCTTAAACTAGCAGATGAATTAGATATTAAATATGATAAGAATGCTCTTCCTGCTAAATTAAGAGAATCTGTAGTGGTTAAAAAAAGACAAGATTATAATATAGCTGGTGATATTTTAAGATATTCTGATTACATTAAACTTAAAAAGTTGAATAAAGGTATCGTTGATAAAGATGTAGAAACTGATGAAAAACCTCAAACTACTCCAGGTCATTCATTAGGAGTTGATCATCATGCACGAAGACGTAGAGTTAAATATAAAACAGAATCTGTTGAAGAAATAGAAGAAGATGTGTATACTTCTGACTATAAAGTCAATCAAGAAACTGGTAGAAAGTTTAGAGCACATCGTGTTAATTTTGCAAACAGTAAAATGAATGCAAAACCAGACGATACACCAAATCCAGATGAAGATAAAAAAGAATATAAAAAAAAAGTTACTGAAGCAGATACCGTAAAAATTGGAAAGGTTATTCCAATAGAAGACAAAGATAAACACACAGATGAATATGCTCAAGATAAAGGATTTGATCCATTCTTTGAAGAAGATGAAGACGGAAACCCATGTCGTATTCCATGTGAAGACGTTCCAGAAGAAGAAATCGATAAAATGATTGCAGATATAGACGATGAAGAAGATATCTATGATTTATATGACGATGATGAACTAGCTATTGTTGATGATGAAACTGGAGAAGAAATTAAAGAAGACATTCAGGAATCTCAAGAATTAATGGAAGTGCTTTCTAAAACAGAAAGAATTAGAGCTAGAATTCGATTTGCTAGAACTAAAGCAAAACGTGGTCGTAAATTAAAGATTGCTCTCAAGAGACACTCATCGATGCCAATTATTAATAGAAGAGCTGGCAGATTAGCTATTAAATTAATGAAAAAACGATTAGCTAAAAAACCATTGAATAAATTATCAATTGGCGAAAAAGAAAGAATTGAAAGACTTTTAGTTAAACGCAGACCATTGATTAAACGTATAGCTATGAAATTGGTGCCACGTGTACGTAAGATTGAAACTGCTAGATTGGCTCATAAAAAAGCCACTAAAGGTTCATCAATCGGAGGATTCTAATGTTAACATTTAATGAATGGTTAACTGAAGCAGCTATTGATGCTAAAGGACATAAAAGTTCTACTGGTGGATTGACACAAAAAGGAGTTGATGCTCATAGAAGAGAAAATCCTGGGAGTAAGTTGCAAACTGCTGTAACAACAAAACCTTCTAAATTAAAGCCAGGTAGCAAAGATGCAAAAAGACGTAAATCATTTTGTGCTAGAATGAGTGGAGTTGATGGACCAATGAAAGATGAAAAAGGAAGACCTACTCGTAAAGCGTTAGCTCTTAAGAAATGGAACTGTTAATTTAAATAAATATACAAAAGAATACTGGAATCAACAATGAAAACTTTTAAAGATATGCGGAATATAATTAACGAAGCTTTGAGTAAAGCCGATCCTATCGATAAATGGATTAGTGACTTTGTTAATTCAGATGATCCTAAATTTGCTACTAAATCTAAAAAAGAAAGGATTGAAATGGCTAAAGGAGCATATTATGGTGCACAAAAAGAAGATGTAGAAAAATTACACGAGGTATCACCCCACACAAAGATTCAAAATATATTAAAGAAAATCCAAGATAGAAAAAATATTAAACCGGTGAGTGATAAAGCATATGCAGACCATGTTAAAAAGTCTGTTGCTGCTAGAGATGAATATGTAAAAAAAGAACGTGAAGCGGGTAGAACACCTCTTTACAAATTATCAAATGAATCATCAAGTCATGTTTATGTATCGGATACAAATGCTAAAAAAGTACTTGGTAAACATGATAGTCTTTTTAAAGCCAAAGCACATATGAATAGTTTATATAAGAAAAATCCTAAAAGTAAATATGCAATGCATACCGGTAATTTATCAAATACATTAGGTATTAAAGAAGGTAATAATGATAAAGTAGATGTAAACCATGCTGCAAATTATGCTGCACAAAAGGATGAGGGTGTTATACAACCTAATGGCACAGATAAAGTCGGCAGTATAAAAGAAGTAGATAAATCTACAAATAAAGATTTGGCTAAAGCTTGTTGGAAAGGTTACACTGCAGTAGGAACTAAAAAGAAAAATGGTAAGACTGTTCCTAATTGTGTTCCAGAAGAAGTAAAAACTGAAAATGTTAAAGTTAATCCTAATGCAAGAGAAACGGAAACACAAAATGCTTCTGATAAAAAATCTAAAGCTAAAGCATCATATAATCAAACTGTGCAAAAAATAAAAGGAATGAGAATGGAAGAAGAATATAAAAAAGGATTTTTACAAGGAGCTGAGGCTGCAAAAACTGGTAAAAAATATTCAGAAAATCCTCATCCAAAAGATTCTGCAGAACATTTACAATGGGCTAAAGGTCATAACCAACATCGTGCAAATAAACTTACAAATGAATCTGAAGTTGATGAATCAACCGCATCTAAACGTAAAGCAATGTTTGATAAAGAACAAGCTGATAAAAAAGCAAAGAAAACTATTAAAAAGGAAAGTCATATGCTAGGTTTTAATGATTTTATAAAAGAAAGTAGTTGTGCCACAACTAAGAAAGTAAAAGAAACAGTTAAACATCCAAATCAAAAAGCATTAGATGTTGATGGTGATGGTGAAATTGAAGCGTCTGATCTTAAAGCATTACGGGATAAAAAGAAATCAAAAGAAGTAGAAGAAGAAGTTAAAACTGAAGATGCTGAAATGGATGAATCGATTACTCCTCAATTAGTTAAACAAGGTATTGGTATTGCCAAAGATAAAAGATATGCTGGCGGTAATATGACGGGTGCTACAAAAGCTATGGATAAACTACATCCTAAACTTCAACATCATCCAAAAGTTGCAAGTGCACTTAAAACACAAAATGAAGAAGCATTATATAATGTATATTTAGAAAATATGGAATCATTAAATGAAGGCCCAGCCGAAGCATTTTCAATAGCAGAAATGCTTAAAATGTATTTAACTCTAGGCGGTCTTGGGGCACTAGCAACTGCTCCAATGCTTTTTGTATTGTTAACTGATCCTTACAATAAACGAGCAGTTGATCGTATGCCAAATAATATTAAGAAAAAAGTATTACAAAAACTATATTCAACTAGAGATAGGTGGATTAACAAGATGCCAGATCAGAAAGACGCAAGGCAAAAGTTACAAAAATTTAATGAAGAAGTTGAACAGAATGAAGACTTTGATTTAGATGAAACAACACCAGTATCTTTTAATAAATTTAAATCAATGGTAGAAAAATATACTGGTGCTGATAGACAGGCTGATGCAAAAGCTAAACGCGAATCAGATCCTAATTATGCATATTCAGATCATTATGCAAAAACAGCCAAGTCTGATAGTGCAAACAAACCGAAAAGTACAGTTCATAAAGGAACTTACGGTAGTTCATATGATGGTGATGATGAGAAACAAGAGAAGAAACCTGAATCTACAGAAAAACGAGGCCGTGGCAGACCTAGTGGTTCTAAATCAGGTGCTAGAAATAAAGGGGCGGGTGTTCATGACGGTGGTATCCCAGTTCACAATTTAAATTTACCAAACAATAGACGTTAAGGAGAAATTATTATGTCTTTATGGAATAATGTAGAAAATTTGGCAGGAAAGCCAAAGTGGTTAACTGAAAAAATCACTTTTGATGCTTCGTCTGCTGATGTTGTTAGTTTAGGTGATGATTCAATCACTTTTGCTGGTCATGGTTATGCTACTGGTGATTCAGTAGTTTATACAAATGGCGGTGGCACACAAATCACAGGTTTAACTTCAGGTGTTACATACTTTGTACGTAGAACAACAGCTGATGTATTTACTCTGTATGATTCTAAAGTAAATGCACTTGCTGCACCTTCAGTAACTGGTTTAGTAAATTTAACTGGTTTAGGTGTTGGCACAGTTCACACTTTTCAATTAGATCCAGCTGATGTGGTATTTGTTTCTGCTGAAGAAGCTCAAACCCCAGCTAACAAAGCTAAAGGCTTAACACATTCTGGTTGGTGGAAATATTCTACTTATACAGATGCTCAAGCAAATGTACGTCATAAAGCTGAATGTTTAGTTGCTATGGGTACTGGAGATGCTATTTCTGGAGATGCTGAAGATGTTATTACAGTTGACCCAGTAATTACTATTAATACACAACCATTACTACAAACAGTTACTGATCCTGATCCAGCAACATTTACTGTAGCTGCTACTGTTGATAATGGTGGAACTGTTACATACCAATGGCAAAATGATGGTGGAGTTGCTTCTTGGGTAAATGAAGTTGGTGAAACTGCAGCTACTTTGGTTATTGATCCTACTACTGGTTTAGATGGATACTCTTACAGAGTTGTTGTATCATCTGTTGGTGCAGCTGATGTAACTTCTTCTGCTGTTCTAGTAACTGTTAACCTATAGTATATAACATATAAGGGGAGTAATCCTCCCCTTTCTTTTTGAAAGTAATTATGAATCAACTATTGACTGAAGAAAACTTTATAACATATGCAATGAATCATTATGACAATAGCCAATGTTATACGGTTGAAGAGTTTAATGATGATTTGAAAAGATTTGTTTATTTAAAGAAGCTGTTTATTCGATATCACTCTGATTTAGATCTAAAGGAAACTTTAATACTAAATCATTTAATTGTACTTTACAATTTATTTGGTGATAATACTACGAACATGCTTTTTTCTAAAACAGATCCAGAACATTATTATATTTTGGCAACTTTTCTAGTATTCCTTCAAAGAATGCCAGATGAAGTTCCACCGTATAAAGTAAAGTTATCAGAAATAGAATTAGATGAATTCATTATTAGTACACTTAGGGATATTTAATGGCAAAATTTGTAGATAACGTAATAGCATTTAGAATATTATCAATGCTCGTTAAAAATTTCAAAGATACCGATGCGTATAAACTTGGAATTATTGACGAAAAAGGTAAAGCATTAAAGAAAACATCACAACTTAGTGGTACTAAGGAACATGATGCTTATACCTATTTGCATAGATTAGTATTTAATATGAAACGTATTATCAATAAATTACCTGGTGGAGAAAGTAAATTAAAAAGTTTAGTTTCTGCACTATTCCTTGTTAAAGAATACTATGAATCGGATTCAAGAACTACATCTTTAATGGAAGATCGTTATAATAGATTAATGGAACTTGATTTATCATTGATCGAAGAAGAAATATTAGTAGAGAAATATCTTAAAGATATTGATGAAGAAGCTCCAGCAAATGCAACAGGAGCAATGGTATCTACAGATCAACCAGTGGTGAATAAAAAAGATGTTAAGAAATATAAAGATATGATAAAACTAGCAAGACGATAGTATGTTTGGTACAATTAAATTAATTATTATTGGTGGTATTGTTATAGTGTTAGCCGTCGGTTTTTGGTATGTTACAAATTTAAAAGCTGATCTTGCCACATCAGAAGCTAATAACCAAAAACTTAATGATGCTGTAACAAGCCAACAAGATGTTATTGATAAAGCGTATAAAGATATAGAAGAAATAAAATCAATTAATGG
>Ga0181601_10000134_pt1 | contig 55695 bp, 53 predicted proteins | sample 041ome_8_FD_133020 | JGI IMG/M metagenome (GOLD analysis project Ga0181601, IMG submission 133020) | Coastal salt marsh microbial communities from the Groves Creek Marsh, Skidaway Island, Georgia - 041407BS metaG (megahit assembly) | ecosystem: Environmental > Aquatic > Marine > Intertidal zone... | reverse complement strand
GAGCAAAGACCTCTTGTCGAAAAGAGCCACCATATTTATTAAATCTCCATGGCTATCGTCACCAAATCGTATTACAAATTCACCCGAAGTATGATTATCTTTTAAACTGATAGAAGATAAACTAAATACAAAACCAATTATTAAAACCAGTAGATAAGATCTCCGATATCTGAGAACGAAAGAATATATAGAACCAAAAATGTCTACAATGTCTGGTTGATTTGTGTTCATTTAGCTAATAATTAGGTACGATTAGAAAACAACTTAGATTGACTGAATCATGCAATTTACAATTAATCCAATTTCTACTTCTGCTTCCTGTGTATTCGCTCAATCATTTCCACCACCTTCATCCCTTCTAAGGCGTTGGTTGAAATTTGAGATTTTCCGGTAAGCACATCTACCACGTTTTCAATAACGTAGTGATGATTCGCTGCACTTCCTTTGTAATCTCCATAATCATTCGGAGGATTAGAAGGTGGCAGCTTGGGCATGGTGTAGTTCTCAATGTGGCAATATTCCACTTTATCCATGTATTGACCACTCACTTTTACCGTTCCTTTTTCACCAACTATAACAATGCTACTTTCAAAGTTCTTATCCCAAATGGCGGTGCAGTAATTAATAGAACCAAAACCTCCGTTCACAAATTCAAACTGTACCAAGCCTGAATCATCAAACTCAGTGCTATTCTTATGCCCAAAGTTGGTACTTGAGGCTATAATATTCTGAATATCGCCAAACAACCAATACATGATATCAATAAAGTGGCTGAATTGAGTAAACAATACTCCGCCATCTAAAGCGTAGGTTCCTTTCCAACCCCCAGCTTTGTAATAACGTTCATCTCTGTTCCAATAGCAGCTCAATTGAACCATGTTGATCTTACCCAACTTATTCTCTACCACCAAACTCTTCAGCCATTTCGATGAAGGACTATATCGGTTCTGCTTCACACAGAAAACATGTCTGGATACTTGAAGAGACTTGAAAATAACCTCTTCGCATTCTTGTCGGGTCAAGCCCATTGGTTTTTCAATAACAACATGAGAACGAGACTCCAGCATTTTAATGGATTGAGCTGCGTGCAAGCCATTTGGAGTGCAAATGTTAACCACATCCAATTTTAAATCTGCAGCAATCAGCTCATCAATTGTTTCAAACACATGGATAGATGGGTAAAGCTCTTTGGCTTGTTTCACCTTTTCAGGATCTGTATCAACTACTGCTTTTAGCTCGCTTTCTGTATTGCCGCTTACCATCAATGCATGCTTCTTTCCAATATGACCAAAGCCAACAACCCCGAATGTGATCTTACCCATGTGCGTTTAAAATTGGCCGCAAAGATAACCGTTTATTTTGCTCAGTTTATCCGCTTTCATTGCTCAAAACTGATTTAATTACCCAACATTTGCGTTCTTTGAAATACAATGCCCAACAAAACGAACTCAGATCAGGTTTTGCTCTTTGATGGGGTATGCAACCTCTGCAATGCGACCGTTCAATACGTTATTCGCAACGACCGGCAAAAAGTCATTTCATTTGCTTCATTGCAATCAAATTTCGGGCTTCAAGTTCTTTCCGAAAATAAGTTCGACACTACCTCCTTGAAGACCGTTGTTTATTTAAAAAACGGTAAGGTTTTTAGCAAATCAGCCGCCTTCCTTCTATTAATGAGAGATCTGGGCGGTTGGCACAAACTAATGTTAGTCTTTTGGATCATTCCTAAATTCTTGAGAGATGCTGTCTACGATTTGATTGCGAAAAATCGATACGCAGTTTTTGGAAAAAGGGATGAATGTTATGTACCTACCCCTGAACTCTTGGAGCGATTTATTCAGGATTGAGATAGTTCACTCCAATACCACTGAATGGCATGCTCCAATCCCGTTCTCAAGTCTATTTCTGGACGATATCCCAGAATGGTTTCAGCCTTCACAATAGAAGCTAAACTGTGTCGCACATCACCTACCCTCTCAGGACCAAACTTGACTTGAACATCAGCAATAGCAGGATCAAACTTGCTGAGTAATTGTTGCAAGATTTCAATAAGTTCATTCAAATTGGTACTGGATCCAAAAGCTACATTGTACACTTCATTCACTGCCACCGGATTTGTTGACAACATAGCAATATGATTTGCGTGCACCACATTGTCGATGTAAGTGAAATCACGTGACTGCGTGCCATCGCCATGAATGGTTGGAGCATCATGCCGAATTAAATGGCGAATAAACCTCGGAATTGCCGCTGCATATGCGCCATCCGGATCTTGACGTTTTCCAAATACATTGAAATAGCGCAGGCCAATGGTTTCAAAACCGTATAAATCACCAAACACCTTAGCGTATTGTTCACCCACAACCTATGTAATGGCATATGGAGATAGCGGTTTTCCGATTTTCGCTTCCACCATAGGAAGGCGCTGCTCATCACCATAAACAGAGCTGCTCGTAGCATAGACAAATCGTTTTACCTTGGCGTCTTTTGCTGCTAACAGCATGTTTAAAAAGCCTGTGATATTTACCTCGTTCGTGGTTATCGGGTCTTTAATAGATCTGGGCACAGAGCCTAGAGCAGCTTGATGAAGCACATAATCTACCCCGTCAACCGCTTTTTTACAAGCATCAAGGTTTCTGATATCGCCTTCTAAAAAGCTAAAGCTTTTATTGTCTTTGAAAAGATCTATATTCTTTTTAGAACCAGTAGCAAAGTTGTCAAACCCGACTATTTCATTGTCATTATCTAGTTAGTCCTCCACCAAGTTAGAGCCAATGAAGCCAGCAGCACCCGTGACTAAAATCCTCGATCCAGAGACTTTTCGCTTTATTACCATTTCAGTTGCAAGTCTAATATGATGCTGCAAACCATATGTCAGCGCATCGTTATCATGCTGTTAACGTGCGATAGAAGTAGCACGCATTTCGCGTATCACCGTAACCTTTACTTGCCCTGGATAGGTCATTTCATCCTGAATCTTTTCAGAAATCTGGAAAGCCAACGCGCTTGCTTCCTCATCTTTTACCTTTTCGCTAGAAACGATCACACGAAGTTCACGACCAGCTTGTATGGCAAATGATTTTTCAACGCCTGGATAACTTAATGGAATTCTCTCCAAATCTTTGATGCGCTGGATATATGACTCCATCACTTCTCTTCTAGCACCAGGTCGTGCACCGCTTATGGCATCGCACACTTGAACAATAGGAGAAATCAATGTTGTCATTTCAATCTCATCGTGGTGAGCTCCAATGGCATTGCAAACATCTGGCTTTTCATTGTATTTCTCTGCCAACTTCATACCGTAAATAGCGTGAGGCAGTTCACTTTCCTCATCCATCACCTTGCCGATATCGTGCAGCAATCCGGCTCTTTTAGCAACCTTGGCATTCAATCCCAATTCGGCCGCCATGGTTGCGCACAAGTTGGCTACTTCTCTACTGTGTTGCAGAAGGTTTTGACCATACGATGACCTGTATTTCATTCTACCGATCATGCGAATAAGTTCAGGGTGCAAGCCATGTATGTTCAAATCAATACAGGTACGCTTACCCGTTTCAACGATTTCTTCCTCGAGACGCTTCGTAGTCTTTTCAACGACTTCTTCAATGCGCGCAGGATGAATTCGGCCATCGGTCACCAATTGGTGAAGCGACAATCGAGCAATTTCTCTTCGGATTGAATCGAAGCAAGAAAGAATAATGGCTTCCGGAGTATCATCAACGATAATCTCAACCCCAGTAGCTGCTTCTAACGCCCGAATGTTTCGACCTTCTCTCCCTATGATTCGGCCTTTGATCTCATCACTTTCAATATTGAAAACGGAAACTGAATTTTCAACCGCTTGTTCTGTAGCCACGCGTTGTATGGTTTCTACCACTATCTTCTTCGCTTCCTTACTGGCATTGATCTTTGCTTCATCTACAATATCTTTCATGCGACCCATGGCCTCCGTCTTCGCCTCATTGATCAGTACCTCCTTCAGCTGTTCCTTAGCTTCATCGGCACTCATTCCTGTGATCGACTCCAACTGCTTCACTTGCTTCATATGAAGCGCAGTGAGCTCAGCTTGCTTTTTCTCAACAACTTCCAACTGAAGGTTAAGCGTTTCGCGAATGCTGGTTAACTTTTGATCTTTTTTATTGGTCTCAGCCAATTTTTGGTTGAGGGTATTCTCCTTTTGGTTCAGACGGTTTTGCGATTCATTGGCTTTTGCTTCCTTCTCGCGGATCACCTTTTCGTGTTCTTCTTTAAGTTGAAGAAATTTCTCCTTTGCCTGCATCAACTTTTCTTTCTTAATGATTTCGGCTTCCTTCTTTGCTTCTTCTAAAACTGCTTTGCGCTGATTCTGCAGGGCCGACTTCTGAATTACAAGCATTAATCCTGCGCCCAGCGCCAAACCCACTACTCCGATAACAATGGTTATAACATCCATTTCTTTTGCTATTAATTAAACTTTAAAAAAAACCGTACAAACAGGAGTAAATGCGACCTCCAAAAAAAAGCGAAAATTCGGGGCTCACCGAGCAACGCAAACGTCCAGTGTCTTTTCAGAAAACTGAAAAAATCCTACCACATTTCGAAAAATGAGGAGTAAACAGGCCTGCTTTTGTCACAAACTAAGATCCGCCCCAGCGTTAAAAATGTTCAGGTCACATAACTAAAAGTTCGTACGGGCTGTATTTTGAAAGAACGATTTAGTCAGATGCCATTGCAGCGTCAATGCGTTCAATCAACGAGTGTATTTGCTTTTCAGCATTTTCAGAAGCAAGCTCTTCTGCGCCATGCCCCTTTTCAATTGTCAGTTCTAACGCCATCATGGCCAATAAATCGAGTTTGTCTTTTACTCCGAAACTGCTTTCCAGTTCCTTCAGACGTTGGTTTATGAAAGCCGCGGCCTTCCTCACCTCTTCTTCCTCTTCCATCTTAACTGAAAGTGGATAAACTCGGTTCGCTATGTTAACCTTTATTGAAAGTTCACTCATTTGATCTAGTCATTCAACAATGCAATGCATTTGTCAATTTCCCGCACAAGTTGACTGATTCTGCGCTTCGACTCTGACACACGATCTTCATCTCCTTTGATTGCCGAAGCCATTCTCAGTACTTTATTCTCTTCTCGTAACCTCTCCAGTTCTTGGTTTAAATCCTCTACTTTCTTTCCCATCTTCTGCTTTTCAGCTTCAAGCTGCACTATGCGTTCGGCTCGCTCTTGATGAGATTTGATCAAACCATCGGCTTTTTTACCAAGGCTTTCAATAGAAGAACTTAAATCTTTCACATTCAATGATTTACTTCAAAGAGTCTATTACACGTAACAAACCACCAAAGATTCGTAAAATTTATGAATGCATTGTTCAAAAGAGAAAATTTCTTTGAGCTTTTCTGCACTTTTCATCTTTTACATTCGCACGCATGTACAACTCACGCTCGGTGCACCGCTTTTTACTTGCCTGCATATTTTTTATTTCAACCTGCTTGTCATTGCTCAAAGCCCAGCAATTCATTCCACGAAATCCGCTCGAAATTGAGCCTTCACTTGCCGGCAACTATGGAGAATTGCGCCCGAATCATTTCCATGCCGGGATCGACCTAAAAACAGCCGGCAGAGAAGGACTCAGGGTATTGGCAGCTGGCGATGGTTTTGTTTCTCGTATTAAAATCTCTCCCTACGGATACGGTAAATCTGTTTACATCGATCATCCTGAAGGATATACCACGGTTTATGCGCATTTAAGCTCGCTAGAAGAAAGTATTGATCGCTATGTAAAAAAGTACCAATACGAACAAGAGAGTTTCGAGATAGACATCTACCCAGGCAAGGATGATCTTCCTGTAAGATCGGGGCAAACAATTGCATTATCAGGAAACACTGGTGGTTCTGGTGGACCGCATTTGCACTTCGAAGTGCGAGAAACCAAAAGTGAAGTGCCAAGAAACCCACTGCTGTTCAACTTCCCTGTTACAGACGGCAAAAAACCCATTATTGAAGCAATTGGTATAGCTCCAATAGGAGGTCAGAGTGAGGTAGCAGAAGCAAAGAAAACGCTTCATGGACGAGTTGATGGAGGGACATTTAGAGTTTCTCAACCCATTGAAATTCGCGGAAAATTTGGAGTAGAAATTTCGGGATACGATTCCCAAGACGGCTCTTACAACAAAAACGGCATTTATAAATTGACTTTGAGCGTAGACGGAAAGCAGATTTCTGAATTTACGGCTGACAGTATTTCGTTTGATTTAAGCAGACACCTCAATGCGTTGATCGACTACCCCTACTATTACTTCAGTAAAGCCCGTTTCGTAAGGTTATACAAACTTCCAGGAAACAAGCTCCAGAACATTAAATACAAAGATGATGGCATATTAAACCTCCCAGCCGGAATGCATGAAATAACCATTGAGGCTACAGACGTAGCGGGAAACTCCGAACGGGCTTCATTCAAAGTGAATGTATTACCTATTCCTGAACTGGCTGAAAGCAAGGAATACATCAAATGGAATGTACCGTACATCTACGAAAGTGAAAAAACACACCTCTACTTTCCTGTTGGAACAGTTTACGACCACACTCCTCTAGAGATCATTGAATCGATGATGGGAAATTACCCTAGCGTGAAAATTTTGAAGCAGGAAATACCAGTTCAAGAACCATTCGTTATTTCTATTACCACAACACCTGAAAACATTAAAAAAGGATTGGTTATTGCCCAGTTTTCAGAAAGCGGCAAACCTGTGCGGGCATTAACTACAACGCTTAATAAGCATACCTTAAGTGCGGAAAGCAGATCTTTTGGAACATTTTCGCTCTATGTTGACGACAAGGCACCCAGCATAACCCCGATCAATTTTGTAAACGATAAGTCATGGAGCAACGGAAAGATGCAATTCAAGATCAGTGATAATTTCAGTGGGATTGATCACTTTGCAGCCTACGTCAATGGAAATTGGGTCTTAATGGAATATGAACCAAAGCAAGAAATGCTGACAATTGACGTTAAAGAAATCAATAAATCAAATACGGTTCAAGATTTAAGGCTCGAAGTAACCGATGGAGCAGGAAATGTTGCCACCTTTGAAGGAAGATTTTATAGACAATGAAGCACCTCATAGCCAGTTTTATTTTGGTCTTTAGCACATTCCTTTGCTCGGCACAAGAAGAGCGAAGCGAGCAGCTGCTGCAGCTCTCAGGAATAGTGGTTTCGGGCGATAGTCTCACTCCAGTGCCTTTCACCAGCGTTATGATAAAAGGATCGAGCAGAGGAACCATTTGTGATTATTACGGCTTTTTTTCATTAGTGGTCAGGGAAAACGACACCATTCAGTTTTCTAGTGTCGGCTATCGCACCAATGACTTTCTTGTTCCTGATACATTGAATAACAACCGATACTCCATCATTCAACTGTTGCAAAAAGACACAGTGGTATTGAGTCAGCAAATCGTATATCCTTGGCCAAGTAAAGAGCAATTCAAACAGGCATTTCTAACCTTAGACGCACCTACTGATGATTATGATCGTGCATTTCAAAACCTAACACGTGAAGATGTGCGCCTCGCCATTCAAGGAGTTCCCATGAGTGCCCAAGCCAATTATAATTATACGGTGCAGAAAGAATATTCTAGACTTTACAACATGGGGTCTTTACCTCAAATCAGCTTGATGAATCCATTGGCATGGGCCCAGTTTATTCAAGCATGGAAAAACGGAGACTTTAAATCCGAAAAATAGTAAAAGCAACAGATTGGTTTGATTCGTCTCTTACATAGTGCAGTATTACTTTTCTGTGTTTTTGCGGTTTCCGCTCAAAACGCAACCGTTCTGGGGATCGTAAAAGACAGCTATGGCAACCCGATAGATGCAGCCACTGTTGGCGTTCCAGGTACAACCTTTGGCACAACAACTGAAAAGGATGGGTCGTTTCAGTTTAAAATTCCAGCAAACCAAGAATTGAATGTCATTCTCAGGCACATCAGCTTTGAAGAATACAGCACCTTTATTAGTGCCCAACCGGGCGAGACCATACGCCTCAATATCACTGCAAAAGACAAGGCTACCAATATAAAAACCTTCACCATTTCAGAAGAACGAGATCGCGAGAAGCCCATGCGTAAAATCGAGGCTGGCATGTCGAAGTTCAATCCATCTGTCACTGGTGGCGTAGAATCATTGCTTCCCGCGCAAGCTTTAGGTGTTAGCAACAACAACGAATTGAGCTCACAATACTCTGTTCGGGGAGGGAATTTCGATGAAAATTTGGTTTATGTCAATGGCATTCAAGTTTATCGACCATTTTTAATACGCAGCGGTCAGCAAGAAGGATTGAGTTTCATCAATAGCGACTTGGTATCTGATATCAGCTTTTCCTCTGGTGGATTTGAATCAAAATATGGAGACAAGCTTTCAAGCGTACTCGACATTTCTTACAAGAAACCTGAAAAATTTGCTGGCTCGGTTTCGGCCAGTTTGCTCGGAGCAAATGTGCATGTGGAAAATGCCAGCGACAATAAGCGCTTTACCCAAATTCATGGTGTTCGCTACTTTTCTAATCAATACTTACTCGGAAGCCTTGACACTGATGGCTCTTATCGTCCGCGTTTTATAGACTATCAAACCTATCTGACCTACGCTTTTAACTCTGATTGGGAAGTTTCGTTTTTGGGCAACTATTCACAGAATCGATATCAATTTGCCCCACGAAGTAGAGAGGCCTCCTTCGGGACTGTGAGTTCAGCTGTTGGATTGAATGTATTTTTCACCGGACAAGAAGTGGATCAATACGAAACAGCATTTGGAGCCTTGGCCTTAAAGTGGAGTCCTCGCTATGACTTCAATACGAGGCTCATCGTTTCAGCATTTCGAACACTGGAAGAAGAAACTTTCGATATTGAAGCCGCCTATAGCCTATCAGAGTTGGAAACAGATTTAGGCTCAGAGTCTTTTGGTGATGAAGCCTTCACCATTGGAACGGGATCTTATCTGAACCACGCGAGAAACTACCTTGACGCACTTGTTTCTTCCATTGAATTGCAAGGTGAATATGCACCCAACAAACATAAATGGCTGTGGGGCTTAAAATACCGTAGAGACGATATCATCGACCGACTCAATGAATGGCGTTCGGTAGACTCGGTGGGGTATTCAGTGCCGTATACGGGAACAGATGTTAACCTCTTCGAAACGATCAAGTCTGACAACCGCATCGCCACCAACAGAGTGATGGGATATTTACAACGCGATTGGAATTTTGATTTGGGTGAACATCAGCTTTTCTTCAGCTCAGGTGTGCGTTTTCATTTTTGGGATTTTAACGACCAAACAACGTTTAGCCCTCGTTTTCTTGCTGCCTTTACTCCCAATTGGAGCAACGACTGGGTTTTCCGCGCTAGCTGGGGATACTATCACCAACCTGCCTTCTACCGCGAAATGCGCGACTTAAACGGGAGCATTAACCCAGCCATTCGAGCACAGAAATCTATTCACTATGTGCTTGGTGCCGATTACAACTTTCAGATGTTTAACCGACCTTTCAAGTTTGTAGGAGAAGGTTATTACAAGCAACTTTCAGACATTATTCCATACGAATTAGACAACGTTCGTATTCGCTACTACGCCACCAACAATGCAGTGGGTTATGCCCAAGGAATAGACCTCAAACTGAACGGTGAATTTGTGAGAGGTGTTGAATCTTGGATCAGTATTTCCATCATGGAAACCAAGGAAGACATCCTGGATGACCAATACGATGAATACACCGTGCAATTTGATGATACCACATTCAAAAGTCTGAAGCCCATCGGAACGGTTCTGGACACCACAACCATCTATCCTGGATTCATCGCTCGACCGACCGATCAGCGAGTAAATTTTGCCATGACCTTTCAAGACTATGTACCTGGATTAGAGCAAATAAAAGCGCATTTGAGTTTAATATACGGAACAGGCCTGCCTACAGGCCCGCCCAGTTATACACGCTGGCAAGATGTTTTCAGAATGCCCCCGTACCGCAGGGTTGATATTGGGTTCTCTGCACGGCTAAAGGACGAGAATAAGGAATCCAAATCTCCGGCACTGAAATACATCAATTCGGCTTGGGTTACTTTGGAGGTATTCAACTTGCTGGCTGTGAACAATACGATCTCTTATTTGTGGATAAAGGATGCGAGCAATACAGAATATGGCGTTCCAAACTACCTCACCAACAGAAGGGTAAATTTAAAGTTGATTGTTCGATTCTGATGAGACCGATCGCTTTTATATTGATACTCTTAATTGCCTATGGTTGCGAAAAAGACCTGGAGTTAAGCCCGAGCAACGATCCGGAAGCAAACCTTAAAAATTACACACAAACCTTCAATAGTCAAAAGATAAAGGAAGACCTCTTTGCTTTTGCTGGAAAAAGCCCTGCATTCGAAAAAGATTCGCCAAATTATCCCATTCACATCTACTCCATCATTCGCGAAAGCGCACAAGAAGTTCGCATCTATACTTCCGACTCGGTCCTATATCCTGATAGCTTAGAGCTCTTCACAGAAACACAGCTCAATTCTGAACCGATCAACAATGGTTTCTTTACCCGGTTCCTAGACAACGATACCACAATCGATCGCCTAATTCGAATTTGTTACCGAAACGCTGATTCGCTTCACATCTCCAAGTCAATTCAATTGAATGTGACCACAAGAAACACCCTCATTCTTAACAGTATCATTAGAGAGGTTAACAGCCAAGGATACTTATCGTTTGATTGGTCAGCTGCTCCAGCCACAACATTTCATTTTCTCACGATGAGTGATCCTTCGAAAGATTTGCTTTTCGCGGTTCAAACGAAACGCTCAGATTTTTCATTTTACGACTTACGCTTTGTTGACCATGTTTTTTATCAGGCAGAAAATTCGCCTGAATTGGTTCCAGGATTGAGATATACTTTTTCATTTTTCTCCATCGACAACAAAGGTTGGTTGACCGCGCGATCAAGCGATACCTTTATTGCAGAATAAGTTCTTAATCGAAAATGAATAACAACCAACATTTCAATGTTCTTGATCTCGGAAGAATGAGCTATGCGGAAGCATTGAACGTTCAAGAAGGTATTTTTCAGAAAATCTTAGATCACAAAAAGAGAGGCCAATCGCATGATTTGAATACTTTGATTTTGGTTGAACACAATCTTGTATACACACTAGGAAAATCAGGCAACTTAGACAACTTGAAACGCAAGCCAGAAGAAGTAGGTGCAGAGTTTTTCAAAACATCGCGTGGTGGCGATATAACGTATCACGGTCCAGGACAATTGGTAGGATATCCCATTTTCGATCTTGAGCAGTTCGAAATTGGAATTGCAAAATACATCTGGAACATTGAGCAAGTGATCATTGAAACTATTGCGGAACTTGGCATTGAAGGTCATAGAATTTCAGATGCAAGTGGAGTTTGGCTGGAACCAGAATCAGAAAGCGCTCGCAAAATTTGTGCACTGGGAGTAAAGGCAAGCCGCTATGTGACTATGCATGGCTTTGCATTTAACATCAACACAGATCTTTCATATTTTGAACACATTGTGCCCTGTGGAATTGATGACAAAGGAGTGACGTCTCTCGAACGTGAAAAACAAAACCACCAAAACTTTGACGACATCAAAGCAATGGTGGTTCATCATTTTAAAAAGCTATTTATCCGATCTATTTAAAGAGCTTGTTGAGATTCTTTTTAGCTTCTTCTTCAGCCTTTTTCTTAGCAGCGGCCTCTGCCTTCTTCTTCTCTTCTTCAGCTTTCTTTTTTGCAGCTGCCTCAGCTTCTGCTGCCTTCTTCTTCGCCTCGGCTTCTGCTTTGGCCTTGGCAGCATCAGCATCTGCTTTCGCTTTATCCAATTCTGCTTTCGCTTTCGCCTCAGCTTCAGCTTTCATTTTATCAGCCTCTGCCCTCGCTTGGCCTTCTAGCTCATCCTTCTTTTTGTTCAATTCATCCATGGCTTGACCCTTCAAATCGTCAACAGGATTTGAACCGCCCGCGGTTCCAGCCAATCGCGGTGTGATTATAGGGTCTTCAGTAGTTCCTCTGATGTCTATGTCCATCTTAATGCGCTCTGGCACACTGGCATTGGTACCTAAAGCCTTGTTGGCTTGTGACATCAAACCACTCACAACCTGCGTTGCCGCACCTCCCATCAAACGCGATGGGATATCCAAGTTCATCACGTAATCCATGGTCAAATCAAACCCGTGACTCCCGCTAAAAATGCTAGGGATCTCCTTTCCTACAACGAAGGTGGTTGGATCAACTCGAATGCGACCATCTTCAAAGTAGTATTTCACTTTTGTATCGTCCAATGTCATTGATTTAACTCCATCATATTTGATCGCCTCAGCTATTTTGGTCAATGATTTTGGTGAGGAAAGAGTCACGTTGCGCGTAGTTAACATTCCGCCTCCATCCAACGTATTGTATTTCGGATTCATGTTTTGATCCATCTTACCCGCCATGCGCACGTTGGTAGAGAATCGACCTGTTGCGCTCTCCATGATGGGTGCCATTTGCTGAACCATTTCCAGGTATTCGTAGGTTTTAGGAATATCCCATCCGATGATGTCCATGTTAAAATCAAAGGACGGCTCGGTTGGGTTATTGGTTTCATAATACCCGTTCATGGTCATTGAACCATCAAGCAAGTTCATCGCCAATTGCTTCATGTCAATCTTCTGATCTCGCATCACTATGGCTCCCCTCACGTTAGAAATGGTCAAATTCTCATAGATCAACGTGTTGATCGATGTGTTCAATACAAAATCATATCCAGCAGGAACTTCTACAACCCCAGATGATTCTTGTTCGGAAGTTTCTTCGGTTGATTCAGCATCATCTTCAGACATGAATTCATTCAGGTCCATTTTATTCGAACTGAAATTGAATGTTCCAGACATTGGCGTATCTGCGACATACCACTCAACGATGTTGTCGATGCGTCCCGTCATGCCGATGTCGCTCTGCCCAACATTCATATCAAAAGCTGTAAGCTCGGCAAATTGAGGTGAAAAGTTCAACGAGCAAACTTTGATTACTGTAGCATAGGGCAATGTTGGATCCTTATAATCAAAGGCTTCTAACACCAGCTGACCACCAGCTTCAAAATCTTGGTAGCGCTCTTGATCGATGGCACTTTGGTTGCCTTTCAACACAATATTGGAGAACACTTTACCGCTCAAGCTCTGTCCTTCTTCTAATGGAATTACATCTGCCAATGAAGCCATGTCCAGGTCGGCCTTGATGGCTGCGTCAATGTATGGATCAGATATTGGAGTTTTCATGTGTAGCACAATATCAATGGGATTATTAGCCAGTTCTACATGAAACTTATTGATGTCTATGATCGTGTTATCTTCTGATCCTCCCGGATTTTTCACGTGCAAATCAATATTGATTGCTTCTGCTGATTTAGGAAGATCAGGGTATTTAAAACGGGCTTCATTCACGTTCAAGTCAAGCGCGAATGCTGGCAACTGATCGCCTACCATTCTTCCTTTCACAAGTCCAGAAAGCGATAAATTTCCATCCGTTTCTACGTCTTCAAAATCGGTCAAGAAAACTGCTGGGACCAGCGAAAGCAAACTCTTGAAGGTAGTTTTTTTGGTTTCGAAACTCATATCGAAATCCATGGGATCACCTTCCTCAGCTGGCATGGCCACCATACCATCAAATCCGAGGTGCAATGCATTCAGCTTCACGTAGTTTTCATCAAACACAAACTTCATGTTGGGCAAATTCATATTGATATCAAACTTCATGTCCAACTTCGTCCTGCTCAAATAGGCAACACCATCCATCTTGTAGGTCACCGCATCTGCGAACGTTGTGGTTGACAAAAGGAAATCGTCTTGAGTGAAGTCTCCGGAACCCTTATGCGTGAAATTCACCAAGTTAGCATACATGCCTCCCTGTCGGTCGTCATATATGATGTTGGCTTGCTCGATGTAGTAGCTTTTCAATCCTATGTTAAAACTCGTTTCGCCTTCGGCTTCAGGCTCGTCAGTTGCCTCTTCTGTTTCGGATGCCTTTGCAATGTCATAGTTTGCGCGACCATCTGGCAGGACAATAACGTGTAAGTTCGGACGCATTAAGCCGATGGTATTGATTTCAATCTTCTCACCGTTGATCACACTCATAAGATCGAGGCTCAATTTCACTTCTTCTATATCAGCCAACACCACGCCATCAAAAGGATCGTTTCCAACCACTTTGATGTTCTCAATGGAAAGGGTGAAATCAGGAAAGTTCTGAAACAAACTCAACCCGATATCTCCAAAATCCAGTTTGGCGTTGACATTATTATTGGCTTCCTCCTTTACCAATGCGATAATATCGTCCTTGAAAATAACAGGAAGAACGACAGCAGAAGCGATAATTAGAACGAATAACACAGCAATGACTGCAATTAACTTCTTAAGCATAGTGAATCAAATTTTTATCAAAGTTAAACGCGATGAAACACATGGCACAGAACTCATGACAATTTAATATTCATCAACGAAGAACTTCAGATTTTGGTGTAAAAAAAAGCCCCAAACGGGGCTTAGAATGTCTTTCAGAATTGCCTAAGAAAGCAGCAACCCTTTCAGCGTGTTAAGTTTAACTGTGAGTTCTGTGAGGTCTTCTTGGGTAATGTTATCAAAGGTAGAAAACCCTGCGTAAAACATCATCAAATCTTCCACGGCAGATAGTACTTCATCGTTTACTTCAGCGTCAATTTCGCCCAACACGTTCATCAAATTTGATGCGTGTTGCTTTTGATCGTAGATTCCTTGATAAACAGGCAAATTCGCTGTTGTTGGAGGTTGATCCTTCAAAATCCCAGTAGCAATCAATTGGCTTTCGACCCAACTTCCAACAAAAATTTCAGTGGCATTTACAAATCGTTCATTGTTCACCATGTACTCATCCATGGCATTGAACGCCTCATCCATCATCATTACGAACTGCTTTTCGTTGGATGAGTTCTCCTCAAAATTGGCGCTTATGGTGCGATCAAACACTTCACCTGCACCCAGTTGTCCAGCAAGTCCTCTGCACACTTGAAGGTAATCCAAAGTCTGTTGATTCTGGTGTTGGTAGGCCATGAAACCCATATCAGCTATGTAAACGCCATAGCCATAAGCCCTGGCGCTTGCGGTGCTCAAGTCTGAAGCAAGATCTGTTGGTGTCAATTTCACATTGATCATGTTAACATCAACATTGGCAATTATTTGAAACGTTTGAAGAGGTGACGGCAAATTGGCAATCATTGTGTGAAACTTGAAATCTGCCAATTCATTGATTGGCTGACCATCCGCTCCGTTGGATTCTTTCGTTGAATCAACGTCTGAGTAATCTACTGTCTGGCTTGATTTATCTTCTCCTCCGCAGGAAACAAGAATTAAACTCAATACCAATAAGTTTAATAATCTGAAATTCATTGTTGGTTTTATAAGGTTGGGAGCAAATATAACCGCAATGTTTGGCTATCAAAACAAAACCATTAATGAGTTTTTAAATCCTGTTGAACATTTTTATTTACCCATTTGTCTAAGTATGTTCCTTTATCACATTTCTCATAGTACTATTGCATACGAATTACCCAACCGGGTAAATAATGACGACAAAAGAAATCATACTTCAGGCCGCAAAACAAGAATTCATTTGCAAAGGATTCGAAACCACCCGAATGCGGTCAATCGCTGATAAAGCTGAAGTCAATAAAGGCCTACTCCATTATTATTTCAAGTCGAAAGAAGCATTGGTATCGGAAATATTCAGCGAAACCTTTGTTGCACTTTTTAAAGATTTGAAACGCGTATTCACTTCTCCGAGCGATATTTTTCAGAAAATTGAAGAAGGCGTTGCCGTTTACATCGACTTTACAACAAAGAACCAAGACATCCCACTGTTCATAGTTTCAGAAATGTCGAGAGATCCTAAGCAGCACATCCAGCGAATGAAGCGGTTAGGGTTGACGCCCCCGTTTAAGGAAATGGCCCGATCGATCGCTCAAAGCCAAGAAGAAGGAATAATAAGAGCAGACATTACACCGAAGCAATTCGTATTGAATATGATTAGCCTGGTTTTATTTCCAGTTGTGGCTAAATCCATGGTAAAATACATGCACGAACTCAATGAAAAAGAATTCAAAGAGATGCTGGAAGAACGAAAAAAAGAAGTTGCCAAATTTTTAATTCACGCCATAAAAGCTTAATCCATGAAAAAAAGACAAATCATCATAATCGCTTCCACCATAGCAATTCTGTTCGTGGGATATGGCGGTTGCAGCATGCTAGCTGGACTCAAGAAGGCTCCTGAACGCAAAGCATTAGAAAAAACATACCGATTAGTGAAAACAATGGTCGTTCAGAACGACACGCTGATCAAATTAATTGCTGTGAACGGAAAATTGATTGCTCAAGAAAAAGTTGAGATTTTCCCAGAAGTGACCGGTAAATTGCTTTCGAGCAGCAAAGCCTTCAAAGTAGGTCAGCAATTCTCTAAGGGAGAAGTATTGTTGGCCATTGATGGCAACGAAAGCTTGCTCAACTTAAAATCTCAGCGCAGCGCATTCATTAGTGCGCTTTCGCAAGTTTTGCCAGACGTCAAAATCGACTATCCCGATGCATTCGATGCTTGGAAGACGTTTTCAGATCAAATTGATCCTTTAAAACCGCTGCCCAGCTTACCAGAAGTAACTGATGCTCAACTGAAAAACTTCCTTTCAGGACGAAACCTTTATCAACAGTATTTCGCTATTCGCAGCCTCGAAGACCGGCAAAGTAAGTTCACCATCCTTGCCCCTTTTGATGGTTCTGTGAGTCAAGGCTTGGTAAATGCTGGAACAGTGCTTCGGGCAGGTCAGAAAGTGGGCGAATTCATGAAAGATGGCGTATTCGAATTTGAAGCGGCAATTCCAGGTAAAGATGCTGTAGATATCAATGCAGGTGACAAAGTGAGCCTCAAGATTCCCGGTTCTTCTAGACCATACGAAGGTCGGATCATACGAATGGCCAGCAATATGGATCCAAACAATCAACGCGTTTCGCTCTATGCCCGCGTTGAAGGCTCAGAATTAAAAGAAGGACTATACCTTGAAGGCACCATCGAAGCATCTCAAATCAACAATGCCATTGCCATCAATCACAATTTGGTGATCGATGATGAATATGTATATGTGGTTAAAGACACCGTTTTGGCAAAAAAACCAGTAACCGTTCAAGACAAATTCAAAGAAAATGCCTTGGTGACTGGTCTTGAAGAGGGTGATTTACTATTGAATCAAGTGATTCAAGGAGCATACGAAGGAATGTTGGTTAAAACTGAAAGCAAATAAGGCATGAGAGGTTTTATATCATATTTCATCAAATATCCTGTCGCAGGCAACCTGCTCATGGTTTTGATCTTGATTTTTGGATACTTCGGTTCCCAACAAATCAAATCGACCTTTTTTCCCCAAGCAGAAAGTCGAGTGATCGAAATCAGAACCTACTATCCGGGCGCTTCTCCCGAAGAGATTGAAGAAGGTATTGTCACCAAGATAGAAGACAACCTCAAAGGCGTTTCAGGAGTGGTTGAGATTAAATCAACTTCATCTGAAAACCAAGCCGTAATAACCATTGAAGGTGAAAGAGGCTATGATGTGGACTACCTGCTACAAGACGTTAAAAATGCAGTAGATCAAATCAGTTCATTCCCAACGGGAATGGAACCAGCTGTTGTATTCAAGCAGGAAGCGAGAAACTTCGTCATCAGCTTTGCATTAACGGGTGACGTAGACCTTCAAACTCTCAAGGTTGAAGGAAGAATTGTAGAGGATGAATTACGCGCTATGCCCGGAATATCCAAAGTTAGTTTGGCCGGATTTCCTGATGAAGAAATAGAAATTGCATTGGACGAAGCAGCACTGGAAGCCTACGATCTCAGCTTTGAGGCGGTGAGTCTAGCGGTTTCAAATGCCAATATTGAGATTACAGGCGGAACCATCAAAGCAGAGCGCGAGGAATTTTTGATCCGTGCACGGTCAAAAGAATACTATGCGAATGAACTGGAAAACATCATCGTAAAAGCCAGTTCCGATGGAAAAATAGTCCGGCTCAGCGATGTAGCTGAAGTAAAAGACATTTGGTCTGACAACAACCCACAACGAAACTACTTTAATGGAAAGCCTTCCACCACGGTAACAGTGCAAAACACCAATGATGAAGACTTCTTGACCATTTCAAGAAATGTAAAGGAATACATCGAACGGTTCAACGAAACGCATTCCACTGTCAAAGCCCTAATCATACGTGATGGTTCCACTACCCTCGTTGAGCGGATTGAATTGCTTCAAAACAACGGCATCATTGGATTTATTCTTGTGGTTGTTTTCTTGACATTAATCCTCAATTGGCGTCTGGCCATATGGGTAGCACTCAGCATTCCCATTGCGTTTGCCGGTATGTTTATCTTGGGTTCAACATTTGGTTTAACAATCAATGTTCTCTCCTTATTTGGAATGATCCTCGTGGTCGGTATTTTGGTGGATGATGGAATTGTTATTTCCGAAAACATTTACCAGCGATGGGAACGTGGCGAAACACCGCTTCAAGCTGCCGTGAATGGAACATTGGAAGTATTGCCTGCAGTTACTTCAGCGGTGCTCACCACCATCATTGCCTTCAGCACTTTTTACTTCTTAGATGGTAGACTGGGCGATTTTGGACCAGATTTGGCATTCGTAGTAATTTCCACACTTCTCTTTTCGTTGATTGAAGGGGCTATAATTTTACCAGCACACGTTGGTCATAGCAAAGCCCTTGAAAGAAAAAACAAGAAGAATAAGGTGGAGAAAGCAGCTGAAAATGCTGTAATGTGGTTAAGAGACAAGTTCTACCTTCCCATTCTTCGTTTTTCCTTGAAGTACACTACAATAGCGTTAGCCATTCCAATCGCTTTGATGATGATCACCATCGGTGGCATTATGGGTGGCCAGATCAAGGTTACTTTTTTCCCATTCATTGAACAAGACAATGTTTCAGTAAGTGTAGAAACCGCCCCTGGAACGCGTGACTACATCACACTTGCGGTTCTCGACAAAATAGAAGCCGCAGCCAAAGTGGTGAATGAAAGGTATAAAGCTGAGCGAGCCGATGGAAAAGATGTAATCACGAACATCGAGAAAGTGGTTGGGCCAGCAATCAACAAAGGTCAAGTTAACATCACCTTTTTGGGTTCTGAAGTGCGAAACATTCCGAGTTACCTCATCAGCAATGCCATCAGCGATGAAGTAGGACAAATTCCAGAAGCGGAAAAAATTGCCTTTGGCATAGCCACACCTTTTGGCAAGCCAGTGTCGGTGAGTTTGAGAAGCACCAATCTCAATGATTTGGAAGAGGCTAAACTGATGCTGAAGTCAGAACTCAATCAAATATCCGACATCAAAGACGTAGTAGACAATGACCAGCAAGGCATCAAAGAAGTTGAAATCAAGATGCTGGACAAAGGCTACATGCTGGGCTTGAACACCATTCAAGTAATGCGTCAGATCCGTCAGGCATTTTTTGGAGCTGAGGCACAACGCTTGCAACGCGGCATTGACGAAGTGAAAGTTTGGATACGCTATGCTGAACGTGAGCGAAGCAACATCCAAGACCTTGAGAATTTCTTGATTAGAACACCCAACGGTACTAAGATTCCGTTGAAAGAGGTAGCTGAGTTCCATGTCGAACGGGGCATCGTTGACATTAATCACCTCGATGGAAAACGCGAAATACGAGTTGAAGCCGACATCTCAAATCCTGATGCTTCTGTGACTGCGCTTCAGGAGGATATCAAACTATCGATCATGCCAAAAATTACGAGCACCTACCCTTCGGTAAGCTTTTCATTTGAAGGCCAGAACAAAGAGGCGCAGAAAGTGGGCAATTCATTCGCCAAAGTGCGCTGGATCATCTTGATCATGTTGCTTGCCGTAACCGCATTCGTATTCAGAAGTATTCCTCAAGCCATAGTCATTTTCCTGCTGGTTCCTTTAGGACTCATTGGTGTTGGTTGGGGACACTTCATTCACAATGCACAAATCAGTCTTCTTTCGGGGTTCGGTATCATTGCCTTGATCGGTGTAATGGTCAACGACTCCTTGGTTTTTGTAACTGCTATGAACGGTTACTTGAAAGAAGGAATGCTTTTCAGACAAGCACTTTTGGAAGCTGGTAAGTCTAGGTTCCGCCCCATCCTGCTGACCACGCTGACCACAGTTGCTGGTTTGGCACCATTGATTTTCGAAACCAGCTTCCAGGCTCAATTCCTAGTTCCTATGGCCATTGCCGTTGCCTACGGCTTGCTGATTGCCACGTACACTACGTTGATTGTGTTGCCAGTGATGCTGGCCATTCTAAATAGAATTCGCGTGTATTTGAACTGGTTGTGGGAAGGCCAACGGCCGCTTCCAAGGCAAGTGGAACCCGCAATTGTTGAAATTAAAGGCGAAGAGGAATTTCGAGATCACAACTTATAGAAAATGAAAACTTTATTAATACTTACCGCACTGCTCATTCCAGCGTTCATGTTGGGTCAAGAGGTACTTACCTTAGACCAAGCGTTTGAAAGTGCATTGGCAAACAACTACCAAATCAAGATCAACCAAAACAATCAGGAAATCGCTGAAAATTCGGTGAGCATCGGAAATGCGGGGCTTCTACCAAGTGTCAATGTCAACGGATCTGTTGGTGGCAGCGTAACCAACACTGATTTGGAGTTTGCCGGGAACAACCCGCCCGTCTCTATCGATGGAGCGCAAAGCACCAATAGCAGTGCTGGTGCAAATTTGAATTACGTTCTCTTCAATGGATTGAGTGGCCAGCGAACCTATCAAAAACTCAAGATCAACAAATTGGTGGCCGATGAGCAATCGCGGGCAGCCATAGAAGGCACGCTGCTGCAGGTAGCTTCAGCATACTATAGTCTAGCTCAAGCCATCGACCAGGAGCGCATTGCAAAGGAGAACGTTGAGATCAGCTTAGCTCGATATGAACGTGCTAAACTGGCCAATGAACTCGGAACTGCGCTGAGAACGCAACTTCTCACTGCTCGAGTAGATCTTACCAGCGACAGTTCAATTTACCTCAACACCGAATTGCAGCGAAAAACAGCCTTAAGAAACCTTGAGCGACTGATAGGTAAATCTTTGGATCAATCTACCGTTACAGAAGCCATTGACCTGAACTTAAACGATTGGACGGTAGAACAACTGCATCAAACGGCAATAGAGAATAATGCCACATTGAAAAACCTCGAATTGCAGGCCGAGCTGGCAGAAAAGAACTTACAGCTCAGTTGGTCCAGTGTTTTCCCAAGCATCAATCTAAGCGGTGGCTACACCTACCAAAACCAACAAACCGAAGCAGGTATCGTACTGAGCAATACTTCTGCAGGTTGGAATGGAAGTTTGGGATTAACCTACACTTTGTTCAATGGGTTCAAGAACAACACCGCCAGGCAAAACCAACGCGTGCTCCTCGAATCGAGCGAATTGCAATTGGAAGATCAAAAGCTTCAATTGAAGATGGATATCAGCAATGCATTGGATGCCTACAAGCAAAGTATGCGTGTGGTAGCATTTGAAGAAAACAATCTGGAAGCAGGAAAATTGAATTTAGAGAGAAGCTCAGAACTTTTCAAGGCAGGACAAATCACTTCCACCGAATTTAGGGATGCTCAACTGGCTTTGATCAATGCAGAGGTGAGAATCATCAATGCGAAGATTGCTGTCAAATTGAATGAAATAGAAATCATGAGGTTAACGGGTCAGATATTGAGTTCTGAGTAGGTTCTGTTCATGGTTCGCGGTTTGTGGTTCGTGGTTAAGTAGATACCAGCATTAGTCTCAATATGATGTGAGCGAAGGCTGAGCGGAGCCGAAGCCGAGCGGGTTCTTAGTTATTGGTTGGTGGTAAGTGGTTAATTACAAATCTTGAATAATCAATCATCAATCCCCTCTCACCTCGAATTGAGGCCGCCAAAGGCGGACGAAAAAATCATGAATGGCTAACTCCTCATTTCACTGCGCGCATTGCCTTCTCAATTCGTTTAATAATGTCTTTGGCTTGCTTTTCATTCAACTTAAAACCAAACGCAATTTTTCGACCGATGTATTCAAAGCCGATCATTTCACCTCCCATGGTCCAGAATGCTGCGTTGTAAGTTTTGGCAAAAGGTTTATCATCATAATTCACCACGCCCAAATTCTTGATGGTGGCCAAATCAAAAGAGCGCACTTTTCCGTAATCGTTCCAGCTTCGCTTATAATCCAACGAATCGGCTGTTAAACGAATAAACTCTGTTCCCACGTTGTTCCAAACCAATGATCGCGTGGCATAAAAAAGGAAATAAGCCCAGAAGGCCAAAAAGACCAGTAAAAATACTCGCCCATCACCCTGCAGTTCTTTGTATCCACCAAGCATAACGAATGCCCCACAGAAGAGCCAAACCACCAACCACTTTCCCAACGCAAACGTCTGCCAAGATTTAGTTTCAGGTAAAATTGAAATCACCGTTCCTTCTTCCGTTTCTTCTAACGTAACTTTGGCGCCCGAATTAATCATACGTTCAACATTTTTAACGCTCAAAGGTCTAAATCTTAAAGAATATTTCGTTCAATGATTAGAATTGAAAATCACTTCACTATGTTTTCTCGAATATTGGTCATCCTAATTGCTTCGTTTACAGCATTTCCTATGCACGCTCAGGTTGCTGGAGGCGACTTTCAAAAGCTGTTTGACTGGTATGCCATGGAAGAATTCGACCGATGCGCCTATAAAGCCGAGTCCTACACGCGGAAGGATAAATACAGAAGTGCGCCTGAGCCCTATCTATACATGGCCTTGTGCATGTATCAAGCACACATCAATCCTGATGCCTTTGATGACGAATTCAAAGATCCAATCAAAGACGCCTTGAAATACGCCTACAAATTCAGGAAGAAAGACAAGACTGGTGAACTCTATCAAATGAACAAGCGGCAGATTGATCAAATAAGAGAGGAAGCATTGGATCGAGCATTGTTTTACTTTAATGACAACGATTACTACAAGGCTTCATCAGAGTTCAAGCGTATTCTTAAAGTAATGCCGGGCGATTTCAATGTGGCTTTTATTACGGGGGTTTCAATGATCAATGCGCGCAATGTAACAGAGGGAGAGCGCAACATCTCGGCGGCCATAGACAGTTTGAGAATTCAAGAAAAAGAAGGGACGTTTGAGAAAGACGATGTGACCCACGATGTCCTCATCAAGTCGTTCATCAGCTACACGAATTACTTGGCAGACAACGAACAGCTGAATCGTGCCTTAGAGATTATCACCCTTGGTCGACAGCTCGTTCCAGACGACACAGCACTGAAAGCACAATACAAAAAGCTTTACGCTCGCTCCCCCGATGATGACGAATAACAATAAGCTATGCGAATAGACATCATCACTGCACTCCCCAATTTACTTCAGGGTCCGTTTTCAGATTCTATTCTAAAACGCGCCATAGATAATGGCCTGGCCGAAGTGCATTTGCATGACTTAAGGAACTACGGCATCGGAAAACACCGTCAAATAGACGATTACCAATTTGGTGGCGGTGCCGGAATGGTGATGATGATTGAACCTATCGAAACCGTGATCAATGAATTAAAAGCCGAACGTAAGTACGATGAAGTAATTTACATGACCCCAGATGGTGAGGTCTTCAATCAGTCCATGGCCAACAGCCTTTCATTGAAAGGGAACCTCATCATCCTTTGTGGACACTACAAGGGTATTGATGAACGTGTGAGAGAACTGCTCATCACCAAGGAGATTTCCATTGGCGATTATGTGCTTTCAGGAGGAGAATTGGCAGCTGCGGTGGTGAGCGATGCCATCATTCGATTGATACCTGGTGTATTAAACAACGAAACCTCTGCCCTCTCCGACTCTTTTCAAGACGATTTGTTGGCACCGCCAGTTTATACGCGCCCAGCTGAATACAAAGGCTTGAAAGTACCCGAAATACTGCTTAGCGGGAACTTTGGCGCCATTGATAAATGGCGTCATGAGCAAGCAGAAAAGCGCACTGCAGAAAGAAGACCAGATATTTGGAATAAAAAACACAAAACAGAAGAATAACTTAAACTAAATTCTATCTTTGCAGCCCAAATTTTAAGCGTCATGGCAACTGTAGTAATGCAAGATATCATCAACGAAGTCAATCCAAAAAACGAACTAACTAAGTTTGATGCTGGAGATAGCGTTGCTGTTCACTATAAAATTAAAGAAGGAGCGAAGGAAAGAATCCAGATTTTTCAGGGTGTAGTTATCCAGAAAAGAGGAAAAGGTTCAACAGAAACGTTCACTGTGAGAAAAATGTCAAATGGTGTTGGTGTTGAGAGAATTTTCCCTTCAAACAGCCCTTTCATCGATCAAATCGAATTGATCAAAAGAGGTAAAGTAAGAAGATCACGTATTTTCTACTTGAGAGATAGAAAAGGTAAAGCTGCTCGTATTAAAGAGCGTTACAATAGAAAGTAATCCACTTTCAGATAATTTTTCCAAAGAAGGTTTCTGAACAGAGGCCTTCTTTTTTTTGTTTCAATGGTTGATGTTTGAGTGGTTAGCAGACAGCAATTGAGTTTATTATTAGGTTAATGAAGCCCTGCGAAAGCGGGGCTTTTTTTTCTCGGTTTCTTTGGTGCAATTCGATCACAACGCTTCTTGAATTCAAGGGCTTTCAGCGTATTTAGTTAGCCTCTTTAGCGGGCTAAGAAATGGTCTCAACAATAGCGATGGCAAGTTCAGAGTTCATAGTGAAATGGTTCATGGTCAGATTTTAATCCTCAATCATGAATTGTAAATCACGCATGGCACGAAAAGGCATAAAAAAGGGAGGTGTTGACGGACACCTCCCTAACAATGCAACGAAAAGAAATGATTTACCTATCCTTCTTTGTGTTCGTTGTAAAGATCTTTCACTCCTGTGTTCCAAAAGAAAAACGACCACTTGTCGGCTTGCTCTTCAATGATCATTGATGTTGGCTTGCCTGCGCCATGACCAGCCTTTACGTCAACTCTGATCAGAACAGGATTCTCCCCGACATGTTTTTCTTGGAGCGTGGCTGCAAATTTAAAAGAATGTGCTGGAACTACCCTATCGTCATGATCGGCTGTAGTGACCATTGTTGCGGGATAACTGGTTCCATCCTTTAAGCTGTGCACTGGAGAATAATTTCTGAGGTATTCGAACATCTCTTTGCTGTCGTCAGCCGTTCCGTAATCATACGCCCAGCCAGCACCAGCAGTAAATTGGTGGTAGCGCAACATATCCATCACACCCACCGCAGGCAACGCTACTGACATCAATTCTGGACGCTGGCACATTGTAGCCCCTACGAGCAATCCACCGTTAGAACCTCCTGCAATGCCTAATTTTTCTGAAGTGGTATACTTTTCAGCGATCAAGTATTCAGCAGCAGCAATGAAATCATCAAATACATTCTGCTTTTGCATTTTGGTTCCGGCCGAATGCCATTCTTCACCATATTCACCTCCACCTCTCAGATTAGCAACAGCAAACACACCTCCATTTTCCATCAATACAATGTTTGATGTGCTGAAACTTGGCGAAAGACTGATGTTAAATCCACCATAACCGTACAAGAGGGTTGGATTGCTTCCATCCAACTTGATGCCTTTCTTATAGGTGATGATCATTGGGACCTTGGTTCCATCTTTGGATGTATAGAAGACTTGCTTTGATTCGAATGCCTCAGGATCAAAGTCTACTCCACTTTCCTTGTATAGCTCTGATTCACCTGACTCAATGTTGAATTTGAAAATGGTTGGTGGATAAACGTAAGAAGTGAACGAATAGTAGAGCTCGGTGTCATCATTGCGACCACCAAACCCACCAGCTGAACCAATTCCTGGAAGTTCAATTTCTCGAATCTTTTCGCCATTCTCGTCAAACTGAACAATCATGGATGTAGCATCTTTCAAGTAGTTGGCAAAGAAATCACCGCCCGCAGTTCCTATGCGCAATACATTTTCCGTTTCAGGAATAAAATCAACCCATTGATCTGACAATGCATTGGCCAAAGTCATTTTCACCACCTTTCCATTTGGCGCATTTAAATCTGTTTTGAGGTAAATGACATCACCCACTGAATGAACAATATCGTGGTTGTTATCAAAGCTTTCAACTACTTGCTGAATTTTACTTCCGGGTTTCCTCAAATCCTTAATGTATAGTTGATTTCCCGAAGTTGAATTGGCCGCACTGATTACCAAGTAATTGCCATCCTCAGTCACCTGACCTCCGATGTATCTTCTTGGGTTTTGTTCTCCGCCAAAGATCAATTCATCATCGCTTTGCTTTTGCCCTAATTTATGGAAAAAGAGTTTGTGGTATTGCGTCAAACCAGAAAGCTCGCTTCCTTCTTTGGGCTTATCATAGCTGCTGTAATAAAACCCTTCATTTCCTCGCCAAGAAAGTCCTGAGAATTTGACATCAATTAATGTGTCTTCCAATACTTCTTGAGTCACGGCATGAATCACAATTACCTTTCTCCAATCCGAGCCACCTTCCGAAATCTGGTAGGCTGCGAGGGAACCATCTTCTGTAAAGCTCAATCCTGCCAATGAAGTGGTTCCATCCTTTGAGAACTGATTTGGATCCAAGAAAACTTCAACCTCTCCTCCATCGTTCTTCTCGCGATAGATGACGTATTGATTCTGAAGACCATCGTTTTTATAGAAGTAGGTGTAATCTCCGCGCTTGAATGGTGCCGAAAACTTTTCGTAATTCCATAAAGCGGTCAATCGATCCTTGATGGCATTGCGGTATGGAATGGTGCCTAAATAATCAAATGTTACTTTGTTTTGCGCAGCGACCCAATTGGCTGTTTCTTCAGACGTGTCATCTTCTAACCAGCGATATGGATCAGCCACCTGAACGCCAAAATATTCGTCTATTACAGTAGTGTCTTTTCTGCTTTGTGGATATTCTAATGCCATGCTTGTTAATTCTTCCTTTTGGGGCGATGAGCACCCTCCTATTAAAGCCGCAAAGAGAATTACTTTATATTTCATGGATAATTATTTTGGCGAAAATATAACACGAGTTTTCAATAAAAGCGATTAAAGACAGAAGTGACGGATTTTGGGATATATAGTTATCATTGAACGATGAATGAACAACCGATTGACGAGCGATTTAGAGATGCAGAAACAGGCAATCTGATAGACCAATGTTTGGTTTGTAAAAAAGAGCTGGTGCTTTCTAACAGTGAATACTTTGTGGAGCGCATATTCAGGAGAGTGCCCAATCTTGAAATTGTAGAGCCTATTTTTGAATATGCCATGTGCAAAGCTTGTGCAGAAGATATGCGCAAAGACCTTTCGAAAGAATCGTTGAAAAACATCGAATCCTATTTCTTGAGCAATCTTCAAAAAAACGAATTCACCCAAGCTTCTACAGACAAATGCCTGATGACTGGTAAGGCCATTAATGAGTCAGCCGAATTCTCATTCCATGCCCATTGTCAAGGCGATAAACTCCTTCCATCCATCTTTCCATATGCCATTAGCGATCAAGCAATGGAAGAAATTAGTGAACTTCTTTCTCAAGAAACTGTTGATCAACTGGATGATTTTAAGGGTAAGTACTTTACAGGACCACCTGAATTAGCAGACATCCTGAACCCAAAGCGTTTTGTACCACTTTAAGTTGGTAACCGAATTCTAGATGATGAAAGCAGATATTTTAAAATAATTTAGTTTTATCTCATGCGTAGATTTCTACTTCTTACCATGCTGTCACTGTCTTTGAACATCAATGGACAAGAGCTCACCAAGGTGCGTTTTTTCGTCAATGGAGGAAGTGCTGTTTTCATGAGATTAGAAGGTGAACTTCTTCCAGTTTCTAATGTGCAAAGCATCACGCCAGGAGTACATAGAATTGAAGTTTGGTCGCCTACCTTCGCCTTGTACAAGTCAAAAATTAACATTCCCGAAAAAGATTCTATTGGACACTACATCGAGTTAAAACCCGATAAAGACTATGTAGAATACCAATTTGAATTGGATAATTTCAAGCAAAAAGTATTCATGAGGAATACGGCCCCGCTGATGCTCGCAGGGGCAGGAATATTGGCTTTCCCGTTTTTACATGTAGCGAGAAAAAACTTGCACGAAGACCTGGTCAAAGAAAACTTTAAGTCACAATATTTCAGGGTGTCATCGGAATCTGCCGAAACCCGATACAATAGTATAAATGGATTGTATTTTGGAAGCATAGGTGCTGCGGTGCTAGGTACAGGGCTTTATTTGGCACTAAGGAAGAACGTAAAAGCACTCCAAAAACCCGTTTACATTCAAAAGAATCCTTTTACGCTTGAAGATTTTCGGTTGAGTTTAAACGAAATCAACCGCGCACCTGAAATTGGTTTACAATTGAGTTTTTAAATGATGAAATACGCATCCTTACTGATCGTCACCTTCCTAGTTTTCGCACTTTCATCTTGCGAAAAAAGGCCTGAAGCTTGTCTAGATTTTGGAGATTACTTGGAAGCTGGTGATAATTTGATCATCGAAAGCTGCAGCAAGAACTACGAGTTTTTAACTTGGGAATTCAACGACAACAGAGGCTATATAGGAGATTTATTTGAGCGACAATTTGAATTGGAAGGCAACTATCAAGTTAAGCTCACCGCCTATTCCGATGGTGGTTATAGGAGCGATGAATTAACCCATGAATTCAGAGCATCATACCGATACATCGATCGCTTCGAAATCATAGGCGAATCAGACTACAGCGCCTTCATTGTCGATTTTAAAAATGACCGTTGGTCGTTAGGTATTGCAACGGGCATATTCCTAGAAGATGCACCATTCGTAATTAATGTTTTGCCAAACGACACTGCTCGAATAGCGCCTACTTCCGTTAACCTAGATTTCTATGGTAGACGGGCTTTTTCAAATGTTCCTTTGGGCAAGAGCAATTTAAACTACCACATTTTTAAAGACAATCCGGTGGTTGTTACAAGCGAAGACGGCAAGCTTGAGCTGAGAATGTATTGGAAATTTCTCGATTAGACTTTTTTCTGAAGGAAAAGTGTGAAGACGCTTCCCTAACCTACTTTACTTCGGACTTTAATTTTAGCTGCCATCGCATCCGCATAATAACGGCAAATGGAAAGCCCGAGTCCTGTGCCTTCATTGCTGAATGAGTCATTGTCCATCGCCTGAAAAAATGGATCGAAAAGTCGTGAAAGGTCGTCCTCCGAAATTCCTTTTCCCGTATCTGAAACGCTCAGTTGAATATAGTCTTCGGCTTCCGTCAAAGAAACATCTACACCTCCCACTTTGGTAAACTTAATGGCATTGCCAATGAGGTTCATCAATATGATTTCCAAAATCGCTCAATCTACCTTGGCCATGAGTTTGGGTGGCAATTCCTTGGTTAAAGTCAAGCCTTTGGCTTTTGCCTGAATTTCGAGCATGGAGCATAGATCAGACACCAATTCCGATAAATCAACAGGCATCAATACCACATCCACCGAACCTTGCTCGCTACGTGAGTAGGTGAGAATGTTGTTGGTGGTACTAAGCAATCGATTGCTGCTCTTGGAGAGTAATTGCGTCAATTTTTTGAACATCACCCAAAGTAACGAAGCATAGCTTGAGCTTCATATCACAATGTGATAAACGGAAGGAAATGAATATGAGCAGGTTATTTCGCTACAACAGCCGATAATTCGCGGATGTAATTGGTGATGTGTTCTTGCTCTTGTTTGCGCTTGTACTGAAGGATCCATCTTGGGTGTGGCAAAGGCTTCACCTTTTTAAACCAGCGATGCTCCGTATTAAGGGCCTTCAATACCTTAAAGTTTTCTCCTCTTCCCACAATATAGCACACTTCTCTGTTGACATTGAACTCCATGTGTGCATTCATTTCATTAACGATATGGTGAAGCATGATTTCCTTCCACTGGTCAAACTCGTAATAATTGATATTCTTTCCGTCTTTTAAAAAACCCAAAGGATAAGCTGCCGAAATAAAAAAGTCTTGATAAAATAAACGTGGACCACCATAGGCCTTAATCATGGCATAGATGAATTGACTCGATAGCTCCGGTCGCATTTCAAAATTGTGTTCAATGTCAAGCTCTTCCTTCAGCCTTACCGGATCGGTAAATGAAATGCCGGTAATACCAGAACCAAAACGTCCCGGATTGATTCCGAACAGCAATGTGCGTTGGTTTGTGTCATTCAGATACTTATGGGCGAACTTGCGAACCACTTTCATGGTATCCGCATTCTTGTATGGATTCATACACGAATACCGTTCGGGTAAGTCCGGACATTTCAACTGAGAATAATAGTGCACAATTTGATCTGACCACATGCAGACAAAGGAACGTGATGTTATCTAAAATAAAAAATGCCACACCTGCTTCAAGCAGATGCGGCATTTCTGACCTCGACAACTTAATGTCTTACTCTAATTAAACTACTGCAATGCGTTTTTGAGTTTTTCTCAGCTCTTCAGCCAATTTTGGAAGACTCACTTTCAGAACTCCATCTACATACTTTGCCTCAATTGCTTCTGAGTTGATCTTATTTTCTGGCAATGTAAACGACCGCTTAAACGACTGAAAGTTGAACTCTTTTCTGGTGAACTTTTCGTTTTCATCCATTTCTTCCTTTTTCACTTCACCACTAATGGTCAAGATGTTGTTTTCCATGTCAACAACAATGTCTTCCTTCCGAAAACCTGGCGCAAGTAATTCAACAGTGTAAGAGGTTTCGTTTTCTCTCACATTGACTGCTGGTGTGGCAGTTCGAGGAAGTGAAGATGAATTGAGGTCATTGAACAACTCGTCAAAAAATGTTGGGAAATAACCGGCATAAGGTCTGGTGTTTTGCAAGATTGGTTTCATCGTTTTAAATTTTAATGTTTTCATGCTTGCCTCTATTCAAGTCTCATTCCATGTGCAATTTCCTGACGATTTTGCAGACGAAATTGAAATTCACCGACATTTTAATAGTCTGATATACATTTATTTAGATTTCTCAAGCCATAATTTCAGTTGGAGCGAATTGAAAGAAATGACTCATTATAAACCTTGCCTCCCATATCGCTGTTTAGTTCTCATAAACATGTCGATGGCGACAAAGCTTTGGTAAATTTGCACCCCCAAATCGAAAACGATGTTGAATACAATAGAAGAAGCGTTAGAGGATATTAAGAATGGAAAAGTCATCATCGTTGTAGATGATGAGGACAGAGAAAACGAAGGCGACTTTATTGCAGCTGCAGATCACATCACTCCAGAGATCATTAACTTCATGGCAACGCATGGACGAGGACTTATATGCACCGCTTTAGTTGAAGACCGATGCGATGAATTGGGATTAGACCTTATGGTTCCAAAAAACACGGCCTTGCACGAAACACCTTTTACAGTTTCCGTTGATCTTAATGGCAAAGGGGTTACCACGGGAATTAGCGCCAGCGATCGCGCACTTACCATCAAAGCCCTCATCGATCCTGAGACAAAGCCAGAGGATTTGGGTAAACCCGGACATATCTTCCCACTTCGCGCAAAAAGAGGTGGAGTGCTAAGAAGAACGGGGCACACAGAAGCTACGATTGATTTGGCGCGTATTGCTGGACTTCAGCCTGCAGGAGTGTTGGTGGAGATCATGAATGAAGATGGCACCATGGCCAGGCTTCCTCAATTGAAAGTAATTGCTGAAAAATTTGATCTGAAAATCATTTCTATTGCTGATTTGGTCGCATACCGAATGAAGCACGAAAGCATCATAGAAAAAGGGGTTTCTGTAAAACTCCCGACCCAATGGGGTGATTTCATGATGCACGCCTACACGCAAACAACGACTGGCGAAGAGCACGTGGCTTTAACAAAAGGGACGTGGGAAAAGGATGAACCAGTGTTAGTGCGTGTACATTCATCATGCGTAACAGGAGATATTTTTGGGTCTTACAGATGCGATTGTGGCCCTCAACTGCATGAGGCTATGAAACTCATTGAGAAAACTGGCAAAGGTGTACTCGTATATATGCAGCAAGAAGGTCGTGGTATTGGCCTTACCAATAAACTAAAGGCCTACAAACTTCAAGAAGAAGGGAGAGATACGGTTGAAGCAAATTTGGAATTAGGATTCAAAATGGACGAGCGAGACTATGGCGTAGGAGCTCAAATCTTGAACGATCTAGGAGTTTCAAAAATGAAGTTGATAAGCAACAATCCAAAAAAACGTGCTGGATTGATCGGTTACGGCTTGGAAATTACAGAAGTAGTCTCCATTGAAATTGAATCAAATCCTCATAACCATTTCTACCTTCAAACAAAAAAGGAAAAGATGGGGCATAATCTGCATGTTTCAGAAAAGAAAAAATTGTGAGATGAGCACCCACGTTTTTGATTCGAACTATTGGGAAAACCGTTGGAAAAACAACCAGACAGGTTGGGATATTGGTCATGTTTCTACACCCATCAAGGAGTACTTTGATCAGGTTGAGGACAAAACGCTTCGCATACTCATTCCAGGCTGCGGCAATGCATGGGAAGGCGAGTACCTCTACTCTATTGGATTTAAAAATGTCTTCTTACTTGATATCGCACCTTCGGCAATTGAACATATTAAGCAACGGATCACGACATTTCCGCACGAGCAAATCCTTTTAGATGACTTTTTCAAGCTTGATGATCAGTTCGACATCATCGTGGAGCAAACGTTCTTTTGTGCATTAGACCCTACAATGAGGCAAGCCTATGTAGAAAACGCTTATCGCTTGTTAAAAGAGAATGGACGTCTCGTGGGTTTGCTGTTTGACACCGATTTCGGCAATGACCATCCTCCATTTGGAGGGAGTAAGAAAGAATATGAAGGGTATTTTGGCGCCATGTTTAACTTCAAACATTTCGAACGCTCAAAGAATAGCATAAAGCCAAGAATGGGCCGAGAGCTATTTATAAACCTAGAAAAGGCTTAGATCAATTCTGGCTGATCAAGTGGGCGAATCACCAAGTTGTTAATCAACAACTTCGAATCAACATAATCAAACTCCAAGCGAAAGTTCATCTTATAGTAAGGATGAGTTCCATAAACTTCACGAATGCTTTCACCCAAACCTTTGGAGGTTTCTTCATGGTAAATCATGAAAGACCTGATGCCAAATGCACCCAAGCTATCGGATGAAACGATCATTTTATCGAAGTTGCCTTTACCAGTGATATCCCCATCATTCACTGACAGAAAAAACTTATCTGAGAATCCCCTTAGCTCACCCGTTTCTTCATTGAACACCTGCTTACCCATCGAAAGCATGACTGGATTCAGTTCGAGACTCTGATCATCAGAAATGGAAAATAGAACAGTAAACAGTGTCACTGCTGATTTATTAAAACTTAAATCAACTACGGTAACTTTTAACTCACCTGTAATTAGATCTTCCACGTAGACTGTATCAAAAAATTCAAGGCTTTCGAGCAGGGCCTTTGGATCTAAACGACTTTCATTGTCCACTTCCCCAAAAAGCGTGGCTCCGTATACCTCTGCATCACCAGAAAAGGCCAAGTCATACACTTGATCGATCAATCCACTAAAAGGTTGAGACTGCTTGCTGGAAACTACGTGCAATTCAACAAATTCATTGCTTAAAGAATCCAACGCAACGATCAATTCAACATCAGCTTTCCAATCCGCTGGACGCTCCTTTTCATCAGCACTGGTGGACGAATCGTTGAAACAGCCAACACAGAAAAACAAAGCACCAAGGATTATCAGTCTATTCATGGTTCCAAAAGTAAAATTCGACATCGTTGAACTGCTCCATGGCACCTCGCCAATTTTTTACATCATTCAGAAGTTCCAGAGCAATGGCATTCTTAGACTCACTTTGATGGTGTTTCAACACATCCAATACTCTCGATTTTGAATACGGTTTTGTACCTGATTCATTCAATTGTTCAAACAACGAAGCTGAGCAGACCAACATGGGTGCATTTGATGGTATTTTAAATCCTTGCTTAGATGAAGTTGAATACTCTTCACCCACCTCATCGGCAGAGCCATGCGAAAAGGTGAACAAAGACATATTACTTTTAAAATAAAGGCGTTCTGTAAAATTATCAAGGCATAGAAACCAATTGATTCCTTTGAACTTACCCAAGTTCTTTTCGAGCGATGAAATGGCGATGGCAACCTCGTTTGAAATGTCAGCGGGCTTATATTCTCTGGGAATTCGATCCCAAATCGTAGCTTTTAAATTGGCACGGATTGCATGAGCAGAAATTCCATCTACATGAACATCTGTAAAGAGCACTAAACGAAAATCTATGCAAGCCAGCGTAATGATGCCGTGAGATCCGATATCGGCTTTCCGATCACTGAACACAGAGAAACTCGGAAACAATTCCTTTTCGAGTTGCGAAAGCCCCTTTTCTCTTTGTTCGAGCGCTTTCACTAGGGTTAAATCGGCTTTGAGTGCAGAAGAAGCTTGCGTGCGCTCTTCATCCATTTCTATCAGCTCTTGATCCTTAATGGAAAGTTTTTCTTCTAGGGCCCGATTTTGCTCTAGTAAATTAACCACGCGATAACGATCCATGAATACTACAAGCATGATTAAGAGAAGGAAAACAATGGTATAAAACCACCATGTGCGATAAAATGGGGGCATGATGCTGAACTCAAACGAAACTGGATTATCTGAACAAACTCCTGAATTGTTGTATGCCTTCAATTCGAATTGAAAATCGCCAATTGGCAACGAGAGGTATTCTATTGGTTGATTTGTAGAAAGAGTCCTCCAATTTTCGTGTGCACCTTTCAGGCGATACATGAATTTATTCTTAGCGGGATTTTGCAGCGAGATGCCTTTAAAATTAACCATTAAGTCGTTGTTGGAACTTAGTATGAATGACGACTTACCCTGATCTAAAAGATTCTGAGCACCGAGCGAAGCATGTCGAATATCCAATAAACAAGCAATGTCATTCACAACAATTTTATGTGGATCAAACCTTAAAATTCCCATCAAAGTTCCCATCCAAAGGCGAGATTCTCCATCAATGATTATCGACCCTGCACTCACCTCGACACCCATGAATCCCTGATCTTCTCCAAACCACTCTGCAGTTCTATTTGCATGATCGTATTTGTCAATGCCCCAATTATGGCCTATCCAAACTATTCCTTGTTGGTCTATTGCAATGGCAAATGTTGTAGGAGATGTAAGTTTAACACTGTCATTCACCGACTTGAATGCCTCACCTTCCCGGTAAAAAACACCTTTATCATAGGAGGCAAACCAAATATTCCCCTCACGATCAAATGCAGCATCCTGCAAAACACTTGAACTCAATCCTTGAGAAGAACCAAATTTCTTGAATTTCCCTCCACTGTAGAGCGTTGTTTCGCTTCCTAAGGCAGTGATCCAAGTTTCCTTTTTGTCCTGAGAGTGGTAAATACCCGTAACACGGTTTCCTCCTAATCCAACCTCAGAAGTTAAATGCTCTACAGGTTGATCTTGATCGATGATATAAACACCATCGTTCGTTCCTACCCATAAATTCTCTCCAACAAATGCCATGCATTGCGCTTGGAATGAGAATGAACTCAATCGATAAAAAAGGTCGCTAGAATAAGACCCTTTCCACAGTCCACCTTCTGTTCCCAGCACATAAATGACGTCATCGCCATTGTAAATAATTTGGCGTGGCTCCTCTGATTCGAAATCAATATTCAAGATTGTTGGAGCCATGAGGCCTTGTTGATTGAAGGCATACTTGGTTATTCCTTCTGAATTAAGCGCATACAGATGATCTTGAACCTTAAGCACATCCCAAATCAAGCTACCCGAGAGGTCGCTAGGCTGATTAAAAAGCATGAAAGCATCGCCTAAATACTGATCTAACCCTGCTGTCGTTCCGATCCATATGGTCTTTTCTCGATCAATGAAAATATCCCTAACTTGATTGTAGCTCAAGCCATTATCGCGGTTAAATTTTTTCACAAGCCCAAAGCTAATCTCCAACACAAGCGCCCCTCTATCTTTAGTGGCAAGCCATAACTCATTTTGGTTTCCTTGCTCTATTGAGTGTATTGAAAAGCCTTTTGTAGCCTCAAAAACCTGAAGAGCAGACTTTGCCCCGTGTTCTAAATTCAAGGCAAAGGCTCCATTTTCATTACCTAACACCCAGAAAAGGTCATTCATTTGGTATGCACATGCAAACCGCTGATCCTTGCTGGTGAAAAGCGTTTTCCAGTCAGAATCCATAGCATCCTGAGATGCTTGAATTATTTGTGATTCTAACACGAGCGTTATGCGATTTCCTTGCAGAACCATTTGAACTACCTTCTCACTTTCGTTTATCAGCGGAAGCAGCACTCGTTCAACGTTTCCCTTCCTATAAGAAAACAACCTCCCCTCTTCACTCAAAATCAAAAGTGCACCATTTTTTAACTTCAGCATTTGCTTTACCGATGAAAAATTGAGGTCTTTAGAAATGGGAACTTGAACGATCGAATCTTCTTCCAAAAAGAACTTCGAAATATTTCCAGCCCAATGCCCAAGAATTATTTCATCGCCATCAACCAATATGGAGCTTATTGAACTCTCGCTCAAACCATCTGCTACACCTAAAGTGCGAAAAGTATATCCTTCATACACCACCAAACCTGCAAGCGTACCAATAAGAAGTTCACCTGATGCCGCTTGTGAAATGCATTCGATACGACTGGGGAAAATACTCTTATCCAAACCAAAATGCTTGAAGCTACTCACCTGAGATTGCATCTCAAATGCCAGCGTGATCATAATGATCAAACTAAATGTCCAACTGCTTCTTGATGCTCTCATATTCGTTTTGGGAAATTTCTGCTTGGTCTCGAGTGTAATAGGTCACGTCAAACAACACACAATTGTAAATGACTTTTTTATACTGATGTTTTGTGTTGCCTTCTTGCACTATGAACATTTCTTCAAATTCAAAAACACCATCGTTCACCGCGTGCGACAATAAAATAAGATTTGAAGCTCTCGATATGGGTGATGGATGCAACACACCCGAAGCTAACATCAATGCGGCTTCTTGCTTCTTGGCTCGGGCTTCCATAATTGCCCTTTCACGAGCTTGATCCTCCGCCACAAACTCTGCCCTTATCATTTTAGATTCTTCCAAATAGCGCTTTGCTTCTAGAGCAGACTGCGTTTGTGCTCCTGACTTTCGTTGCTCGCTCTGCTTTGCCTCATTCGTCTCGATCGTTTTTGCTTCTTCGATAGCCGCATAACGCATTTGTTGAAAATCAGCTCTATTCACAGAATGGGGCGCATCTTCCTTTACTTCAGGTTTTGTTATTGAGGTTTTCTCGACATTATTTTCGGGCTCTGTATTACTTTCAATGGGCGTTGTGCTCGACACAACATCTTTTGCACCATTTCCATTGGAAGGTTGAACATTGTTAGCCTCGCGTTTTAACGACTCCTTTTGCAATGGCTTCAGTCGCTCAATGACATCTGCATTGGGAACAAAAGAAAACGACTCTTCACCTGAGCCCGTTATTTTAATTGTCCCGATACTCTCTTTGGTAACAAGGTCACTCAATCCTTCATAGCGATAAAACATCACCATGTTGAGAGGAACTTCGCACTCAATCGCTGAATTATGTTTCCTAATAACTTCAGAGTTTACATCAATCGATACTGGAAACATATATGGACGAGTGAAAATCAAGGTATATTTCCTATCGAAATCGAGTTCCACCAGATACTTCCCTTTCCGATTTACTTCTACCGACTCCTTTACCTTTCCATTCTCTTCGATTTTGATGATGACATCAGTAAGTGGATGTCCTTCATGTTCGACCAGGCCGTTAATGCGTAATTGTGCAAAACCAGCAAGACTGAGCAAAAGACTGATGAATAATATGAGTGGGCGATGGATCAATTGAATTAATTCTTCGGCCTAAAAGTAATAAAGTGATAGTTCGCCACTTGTGAAATGCACGATTTCTACCTTTGAACTTTAAGCACTGAATATGAAGACCATCATTTTGGACGATACGCGCATCGAGCGAACCATTAAACGCATTGCATTTCAGATCGTTGAGCACTGCCATGAACATGATGCCATTACTTTGATCGGTTTAAAGCCGCGTGGTGTATGGGTGGCTGAAAAGATACAAGTTGCCTTGAACGAAATTTCTGAATTCAAAGTGAATTTTGGGGCAATAGACATTGATGATTTATCGGCACTTCATGGTATCGCAGGCAGCGTTGAAGGTCAAAGTGTTGTTTTAGTTGATGATGTAATCAAGTCCGGAGAAACCATGATGATTGCTGCCTCGGCAATCGTTAACCTAAAGCCTCAAATGCTGATAACTGCCTGCTTGGTAGATCGCAAACACAGACGCTTCCCGATACAATGCGACTTCACCGGTTTAAGTCTTGCTACAACCATGCAAGAACACATACAGCTGATGATCAAACCAAAACCTACGATTTATCTCGAATAATTGAGGTGAGCATTTTTGTGCTTTGCTGAACGTTCATCTGATTGATGGAAATGATCAGGTGTGCCTTGGCGTAATTGTCGCTCCTTTTTTCATAGAGCGTCTCCAATGTCACCAGTATTTGCGGTTCATCCAGACCCTTTATCAATGGACGTTTTTCTTTTGAATGGATAAGACGGCTGGCGAGCATAGGGAGCGGTGCATCTAACCAAACGCACAATCCTGAAGCCTTCATATGGGAGTCATTGCCATGAAAACATGGCGTGCCGCCACCCACTGCCACGATCACTTTTTCTTGGTCGATTATTTGATCAAGGACCTTTCGTTCCATTTCACGGAATGCTGCTTCACCATTTTGCTCAAAAATTTCTGCAATGGTCATGCCTCTTTCCTTTTCAATGATACCATCCAGATCTATTGATTTCCAGCCCAAAGTATGCGCCAGTTTTTTTGCTAGCGTTGACTTTCCCGCACCCATCATTCCCCATAAAAAAACGCGGTGGATGGGAGATGTAATTTGTATGTGATCTGAAATATTAATATATGAAAGTATATGATATGAACAACAATCATCGAAGTTAAGCACAAATCAATCGCAATTTTATACAGCTAAACGCACTGAGGCGATCGAACAGAGAATGGTGCAATTATTCATGTGCGATTCGTTGTTCTAATACCTAACATTGCATCCGCAAATTTGGTTTGTGAAGAAGAACTCTATTTTTCCTAGATACAAAGTGGCAATAGCATTGCTATGCTATAACAACCGCGATCTACTTGAGCAGTTTCTTCCTGAAGTTATTGCAACTACACCGCACAATGATGACTATGGCATTTTTGTGATTGACAATGCGTCAAGCGATAGCACTCAAGAATACCTCAACACATTTGGTGATAGGATCCACGTGATCAAAATTGATGTAAATAGGGGATTTACCAATGGTTACAAGTTGGGTTTGGCGCAAATCAATGCCGATATATTTTGCCTTCTGAGTTCTGACGTAAAAGTTTCGCCACGTTGGCTCGAGCCAGTAGTTGCGCTTTTTGATGAAGACAATCATGTGGCTGTAATACAACCCAAGATAAAGTCATGGCATGAGAAAGATGCGTTTGAATACGCTGGTGCCTCGGGAGGTTTCATAGATTACTTGGGCTTTCCATTTTGCCGAGGTCGTATCTTCTATGATGTAGAAAAGGACGCAGGGCAATACAATGAAAATCAAGAAATATTTTGGGCTTCGGGCGCGTGTTTCTTTATCCGATCACAGGTCTATTATGAGAGTGGTGGTTTAGATGACGACTTCTATGCGCACATGGAGGAGATTGACCTATGCTGGAGACTGAAAAACCGAGGATTTAAAATCATGGCATGTCCTGCTTCAGAAGTATACCACATCGGGGGAGCAGTGATTGCATACGGTAGTCCCTTGAAAACATATCGCAACCATCGAAATAACCTCATCATGATGGTGAAGAACTTACCCCGTGAAGAGCTGTTTCCAAAAATTCTTACGCGGTTATTTTTGGATGCCTTGGCTTTTATCAACATGATTTTTCGTGGGCAGATAAAAGCTTCATTCTCGATTATTTCAGCCCATTGGAATTTTCTCTTTCACCTGCCTAGATGGCTAAAGAAGAGAAAAGCATTAGAATCTTGGGTCGTTCGATATTCAAAATCAGGTATTTACCCTAAATCCATCGTATTTGAGTACTTCTTTAATGGGAAAAAACGCTACAGTGATTTGCAGTGGACTCCAAAGAAAATGAAGCCTTTGAAGTAATCGTTACGAATTCTTAACCCCTTCACTCCTATCCTGCTGTTATATTTGTCGATCAACGAAAAACCAACACATGAAGGTTGTCATTTTCGCGGGAGGAAAAGGAACCCGCATCAGCGAAGAATCGCATTTAAAGCCTAAACCTATGATCGAAATCGGTGGAAAGCCGATTTTGTGGCACATCATGAAAAATTATGCTGCCTTTGGTCACACCGAGTTTATTATCTGTTGCGGTTATAAAGGATATGTGATCAAAGAATATTTCTATCACTATTTTCTACACAATTCAGACTTGAGTATCGACTTAAGCAACAACGACATTACTATCCACAATAGCAATGCAGAAAATTTCAAAGTCACATTGGTTGATACTGGGCTCGAAACAATGACCGCGGGTAGATTGAAACGCGTGCAGCAATATGTGGGAAAAGAGCGTTTCATGTTGACTTATGGTGATGGGTTGAGTAATATCAACATGCACGAGCAACTCAAGTATCATGAAGAAAAGGGAGTGCTATGCACAATGTCCATTGTGCAACCGGGAAGCCGATTTGGAATGATTGCTTTAGACGAAAACAACATTGTAAAGGATTTTGCTGAAAAACCAAAGGACGATGGAACCTGGATCAATGGAGGATTCTTTATTTGTGAACCCGATACGTTTGATTTTTTACCCGAAGATTCTGACGACATCATGTGGGAACGGGCTCCACTCGAAAACCTAACAAAAGCTGGACAATTGTCAGCTTACAGGCATTCTGGCTTTTGGAAGTGCATGGATACGCTAAGAGATAACATAGATTTGAATGCCATGTGGGAAGAGAATCCAAAATGGAAAAATTGGTAGACAACGGCATGAATTTTTTGGAAGAATATAGCGGTAAGAAAGTATTCCTCACAGGACATACTGGCTTCAAAGGTTCGTGGTTTTTACTGATTTTAAAGCAATTAGGTGCTCAAGTAAAAGGCTATTCCCTTGCTCCTAAAAATGACCACGACCTTTATCATCAAATCAATGGTGATTCGCTTTGTGAATCTGTAATTGCAGACATAAGAGACCGCGAACGTCTAAAGAAAGAGCTGCTTGCCTTTCAACCCGACTTTGTTTTTCACCTAGCGGCACAAGCATTGGTTATCGATTCTTACACATGGCCAGTTGAAACTTATGAGACCAATGTGATGGGTTCCATATACCTGATGGATGCGTTGCGGGAATTGAAAAAACCATGCACTACGGTAATGATTACCACCGATAAGGTTTATGAAAATTTTGAAACCAAGGAACCTTATCCTGAGAGCGCTCGATTGGGAGGTTACGACCCCTATAGCAATTCTAAGGCTTGTGCTGAATTGGCTATATCTTCCTACCGAAACTCATTTTTCAATCCAGTAAAAATCGCGGAACATAAGCAAGGCGTGGCTGCCGCAAGAAGCGGGAATGTCATAGGTGGAGGCGACTGGAGCGACAATCGTTTGGTTCCCGATATCGCTCGTTCATTGATTCAACGAGAAACCATCGTTATTCGAAATCCCAATGCCGTTCGCCCTTGGCAACATGTGCTCGATCCATTGAATGGCTACCTAATTCTTGGAGCTCAACTTGCAAAAAAACCCACACAGTATGCCAGCGGCTACAATTTCGGCCCGAAACCAGAAGATGAGCGAAATGTGAGAGAAATGGCTGAATTAGCGATTAAAATCTGGGGCGAAGGCGATTATAAAACCCCAGACCTCATGCACAATGTGCACGAAGCAGGTCTGTTAAAACTGGCCATCGATAAGGCTAAGAAAGAGCTCAATTGGGAGCCAAGATTTGACTCGACAGAGGCAGTTGATTGGACGATTGATTGGTATAAAAACGGGCGCAATGATGCCTTGAATTTCACTAAAAAGCAGATCAATCAATTTTTTGGATTGAAATGAAAACATTCACGGAACTAGCCATACCTGGAGTTTTTGAGATCGACATGTTTCATGCAGGAGACGACCGTGGCATGTTTGTAAAGCCTTACCACAAAAGCACCTTAGAAAAGCTGGGGCTTGTGAGTGAGTTCAAAGAAAGTTTCTATTCTACCAATCGTAAAGGAGTGATTAGAGGAATGCATTTTCAATACCCTCCCCACGATCACGCAAAGGTTGTTTACTGTAATTCAGGCAAGTTAATCGATGTGATTCTGGATTTGAGAATAGGATCACCTGCCTACGGAAAATCTATCCAAATTGAATTGAGTGCCGACAATTTCAAGGCTGCATATTTGCCGATTGGCGTAGCGCATGGATTTGCAGTTTTAGAGGATAATACATGCATGATCTACCTAACTTCTACCATGCACGCTGCAGAGTTTGATGGAGGTATCAGGTATGATTCTTTCGAAAACGAATGGCCATTCGACCAACCAATCACCTCTGAAAGAGACCTTCAATTCCCAGCATTATCTGACTTTCAATCACCCTTTATCTATACATAAAGTAATGATACGTATACTAATGGTTATCATTTTGTTAATTTCAATTAAAACAAATGCAGCCAATCCTCCAGTTCTATCAAATGAAGCCACCATTTCATTGCTAACCTGTAGTCCAGGCGATGAGCTTTATTCCCTGTTTGGTCACAGCGCAATGCGCGTGAAAGACCCCCAAAAAAACATTGATGTTGTTTTTAATTACGGTACGTTTTCTTTCAACGAAGATTTCTACTTCAACTTTGCTATGGGCAGACTGAACTACAGTTTATCGGTCAGTTCGATGAAGGGTTTTGTTCGTTCATATGAAAATGAACAAAGAGGAATAATTGAGCAAGTATTGAATCTTGATTCCACCTCAAAACAACAGGTATTCAACTACCTTGATTGGAACAATGAGCCAGAAAACAGGGAGTATCTTTATGACTTCTTTTACGACAATTGTTCTTCGCGCTTGCGGGATGTGCTTGAAATGAGCATCGGGACAGACCGCATTGCTTTTGCTGACTTACAAGAAGAAGACAAACCGAGTTTTCGTCAAATGATTGATGAATACCTCATCTATCATCCATGGGGTGATTTTGGAATCGACCTAGGATTAGGGCTTCCTTGTGACAAGGTACCTAGCAGCTATGAATACATGTTCTTACCAAACAAACTCATGGAGGCATTTGGTGCAGCCACTATTGACGGGAAGCCTCTGGTAATGGAAGAGAACACACTTCTCGAAACCGAAGGCCTCACCTACACCTCTTCCCTTTTTGACCCAACTCCTTTATTTTGGTTGTTGTTCGGATTGATAGCTATTCTATCAGCATATGGCTACCGCAAAAGAAGGCTCTATAAAGGGATTGATGTAATCTACTTCTTGTTGATTGGTCCGGTTGGCGCGTTAGTATTCTTTCTATGGTTTATTACCGACCACACTGGCACTGTCAACAATTTCAACATGCTTTGGGCTTGGCCCACCCACCTTTTGGCCATTCCTTTTCTGTTCTTTACTAAACCACGTAAAATTTACTGGGAAGCCTACGGCATTGTACTCACAATTACACTTATCGCTGCGCCTTTTCTTCCTCAAATGCTGCATTATGCTGTGGTGCCATTGATGCTAAGTGGGATTGTTAGAGCCTTTGTGAACGCCAGAGTGCAGCATTAATAGCCCAATCCAATGATTTCATACCTTTTGCCTACTTAATTGGCAATGGAATGAAGACAACTTGCACTCAACCCAAAAAATCTACCTTTCATATGCATTCAAATTATTTTCTAATTCACAACTTAGAATTTGAAATTGATATGGATTGGGAAACATGAATCGATTTATATGTTTGGTATTAGCGTCTCTTTTGCTGGTCACATGCAAACGTTGTATCCAATAACTGGCTTCAAAAACGGAAATACAGAAAGGGCTTTCACCTCGATATTGCCCACCACAAAAAGCAAGAGAAAACCTATGAGCTTGGCCAATCCAATTCTGAAGAACCGCTAGTTTCATATAATCCCGACTCCAACAAAACGAAAGATAGCCCTCCAAAAGAGCGATCGCAGGAGCTGCTGAATCACCCCATTCCTCAACGTATGGAGGTGATTAAAGAAAAAGTCTCGTTTTGGGTAAAATCCAAAGCAGAACAGATTCAGAAGGTGGAAGACGATCCGCCAACACAAGAAGAACGGAAAAAGAATAACCTAAAAAAATTAAGAGCATGGTCAATCACCGCTGGACTTTCTCTGCTTTTTATCATAGTCGGATTGATTGCCAATTCGATGGGAGTAATACCCGAGGTGATGTTGGTATTGAGCATTCTTCTTTACGCAGGATCACTGCTTCTTCCTATTGCATTAATACTTATTCTTTTCTACACTTTAGAGCATTTTGCCATCAAGAAGAATAAAACAATTTTCACCCCCACATTCCTAAAAACTCTCGGCAATATCTCTATCGCCTTCAGCATCATTGGCGCATTTTTCCTTCTTGCCCAAATAGCTGTGCTTATAACATTTATTTTATCGATTGGCGGTGCAGAACTTTTCACACAACTCCTTCTATTTTTAACTTACCTACTAGTTTTAGGGGTTTTGGCAATGCTTTATTATTTCACGTTGATTTTTTCCATAAGTACATCCATTTTATCGGCTAAAAAAACTAGACCAGGACGTATTTCTATTGTAATAATGGCCATTGCACTTGTACTAACAATTCTATTATTTGCGTTGACCATTTTCTTGATGGTTTAGCGCCAATGAACAGTCAGATTCACAACAATTACACCCTCAAAGCATATCATAGTCCTCCAGCGATTTCCTGACCCAATCGGGAACCTCGATTGAAGCGCGCGCTTTGGTATCGAACATAATCTGTGTAGTACTTCCAGTAGCATGAACGATTATTTCATCGCCATCTTGAGAAGTTAGTGCATACTCAAGTACAAAACTCTTTACTCCGATTCTAGAAGTGCGCACATACACCTGAGGCTTCACGGCCGTCAATAGCAACTCCCTTTTAAAATCGACATTGACATTGGCAATGAGAAACATGTGCTTGCTCCAGTCCCATTCTGGCACGGCCTTCAACATGAATCCACCACGGGCTATTTCAAAATAGCTCACATATAACGCATTATTCACATGTCCTAGAGCGTCAAGATCATTCCAGCGCATTTGAATAGGGTAACTAAACTTGAAGCGATCAAGGCTTGATTTACTTATGGTTTTGTCGTGTATTGATGCAAAGAATTATATAATAGTATGCATTTGCAAACCCAATAATTCAAATCAATAATGCGTAATCTTGCAACCGATGAAAACACTGATACTAGGAGCTTCAGGATTAGTAGGTGGCAATTGCATGCGTTACTTTATAGGAAAAGGGTGGAACTGCTTAGGCACCCATTTTTCCTTCGAAACTGAAGAGACCGTTTTCTTCAATACCCTCGACCCTTCAGATCCTAACAATGCCGATCTAGGTGCTTTTCAACCTGAGGTGATCATTCATTGTGGCGCACTGACCTGGGTGGATTATTGCGAAGAACATGTGGAAGAAAGTTATCAGAAAACGGTAGTTTCAACCCACAATGCCACCAGATTAGCAAAGAAATTCAAAGCAAAACTGGTTTACCTGAGCACTGATTATGTTTTTGATGGTACCCGCGGATTCTATGCAGAGGAAGATGACACACGTCCATTAAGTATATATGGGAAACACAAATTGGAAGCAGAGGACTACGTTCGCGAGCACCTCACTGACTTCTTAATCTGCCGTATTACCAATGTTTACGGTGATGAAATAAGAGGCAAAAATTTTATCGCGCGATTGAGTGAAAATATGCGCAAGAGGAAACCAATGGAGTTGAAACTCCCGATGGATCAATATGCAACACCGGTCAATGCATACGATGTTGCCCGCGCCATCTACTTGCTTTTGAGCGAGAATAAAAAAGGACTATATCATTTTGCAGGAACCGATTATTTGAACCGAGTTCAGTTGGCACAGCGCGTAATAACCTACTTCGGTCATGAACAGGTTACACTGATACCTGTTACAACAAAACAACTTGCACCACCCGCTGAGCGTCCTTTGCTGGGTGGCATGAGTGCACAATTATTTAATTCAGATTTTCCGCATTTTCGCTGGAGCAATGTGGACGACTATTTACAAAAGTTAAAGAACAAACAATGAGCGAGACAAAAGAAATGATCAGGGTGCCTTACGGAATGACCGTACATGGAGAAGAAGAAATCGAAGCGGTAGTGAATGTCCTTCGCACAAGTACGCAAATGGGCAAGAACGTGCGCGAAATGGAAGAGCGTGTTGCCACATTGTTTGATAAACCTTATGGTATAATGCTCAATAGCGGTTCGTCTGCGAATTATTTAGCCGTTGAGTTGATGAATCTTCCAGCTGGAAGTGAAATCATCACTCCTGCCCTAACCTTTTCAACCACAGTCGCTCCGCAAGTGCGCAACAAATTGGTGCCTGCATTTGTAGATGTGGAAGAAGGCACCTACAACATTGATGCTGATAAGGTAGAAGCGATGATCACGCCTAAAACCAAGGCGCTCATGATCCCTAACTTGATCGGCAACCTTCCAGATTGGAATAAATTAAAAGCCATCGCAGACAAGTACAACCTTATTGTAATCGAAGATTCAGCTGATACCTTAGGTGGAACAATAGATGGCAAGAGCTCTGGTTCGTTTTCAGACATGAGCATTACGAGTTTCTATGGTTCGCATGTGATCAATTGCGCTGGAAATGGCGGAATGCTCACCGTGAGAGATAGTGCCCATTTTGAGCGTGGCAAATTGTTAAGATCTTGGGGAAGATCATCTTCTCTGTTTGTAGAGTCTGAAGCGATCGAAAACCGTTTTAATGTAGAAGTTGATGGTATTCCATACGATTCAAAATTCATTTTCGCTGAACCTGGATACAATATAGAGCCATCAGAAATGGGAGCAGCATTTGGTTTGGTTCAGCTGAACAAACTAGATCATAACATCACTGAGCGCGAAAAGAATTTCGCAGAGATGAGTGATTTTTTCAAGCAATACGAAGAGTTTTTCGTTCTTCCTAAACAATTGCCTAATAGCCGCACAGGCTGGTTAGCATTAGCGCTTACAATTAGAGACAGTGCTCCTTTTAAGAGAACGCAAATGCAAATCTTCTTAGAAAAAAGGAACATTCAAACACGGACTGTATTCACCGGTAACATTTTACGTCAGCCCGGGTTTAAGAATGTTGAATGCAAACGCTCCAATGACGGATATCCAGAATCAGACAAAGTAATGCGTGGAGGAATGCTTTTGGCATGCCATCATGGATTGACACGCCCAATGATTGATTATATGAAGGAAAACATCAGTGCGTTCATGACGACAGTATAGTTTTCCTTTCAGATATCAGAATTATTGTATAGCGCATTTCTAAGTTTAAAACCTTAGAAATGCGTTTTTTTTGAATCACTCTGATTCGAAAGCTTTAAAATTTGGACAAAAAAAACCGGCCCGAGAGGGCCGGCTGACGACTTTCATCGCCATGCTACGGATTGAGGTTTATGTAGAAGCCTATTTGGCTGCTATTTCTAAAACGAATATACAGAACTTTTTTTTACCTGCAATTGGGTTGAATTCGAATTTTAAATCAATGTTGTGAATATTAAGATAATGTATGTAAACGTCATTTTTTTAATCTTAATTGCACTTCCTCCCGGTAAGACCTAGATATCGGAATCTTTTGTCCCGCTACGGTTATGGCGCTTTTGCTCAAAGAATCAATGTATTTTGTGTTGACAGCATACGACCTGTGAACTCTTATGAACTGAGAAGAAGGAAGCTGTTCTAAAAATGATGTCAATGACATGCGCGTCAGGTGCTTCTTTCCTACGGAATAAATTTCAATGTAAATGTTTTCGGCCTTGATCAATTGTATCTCATCCAACCTGAGTAAGATGCTCCTGTGTCCATCCTTAATGGTCACAAACTCATCGGTATTACCTTTTGCATGCATCATTGACATTTCTATACCCGCCATCAATTCTTCTTCGCTGAAAGGCTTTATCACATATGCGCCTGGCTTCGTTTGCGTTGCTTCTTTTAGTGTTTTCGGATCGGAATACGAAGTGAGAAACATAAACGGAACTCCGCACTCATTGGCTTTTTTAGCCAACTCAATCCCCTCCATACCACCACGCAAATTGATGTCCAGAATGGCAAAATCGACAGTACCACCTTCTAAAATGCTCATCGCCTTTTCCTTTGTCAGTGCCACAACGGGTTCAGGATAATTCAAGTCTTCCACCATAACCCTGATCATTTCAGCAATTAGGCCTTCGTCTTCAACGATGAGTATACGCAACTGGTCCACCACAGAGCCAAAGTAAATAGAAAGTTCTGGTCTTACATGAAAACTTCCACTTTTATACCTGATTCGCTCTGAAATGCTCAATCAAGCCTTGGGTACTTGAATCATGATTATGACGAACATTACCGTTCAATTCTTCCAAAATGGGCAAGGCCAATTGCTTCCCCAATTCCACTCCCCACTGATCAAAACTGAAAACATTCCAAATAACCCCTTGTATAAAAATCTTATGCTCGTAAATAGCAATCAATTGACCCAAGCTGTAAGGTGTTAATCGTTTAAACAAGAGTGTATTGGAAGGAATGTTGCCCTTGAACACTTTAAACGGAACCAAACGCTCTGCACTTGGATTTCCTGACAGCTCATGTTCAACAACTTCTTTGGATTTGCCCTTCATAAGTGCCTCCGACTGGGCAAAGCAATTGGATATAAGTTTTTGATGGTGGTCTCCAACATCAGTTGAAGCTTGAGCAAAAGCAATAAAATCGCACGGTATCAATTTTGTGCCTTGATGAATTAATTGATAGAAAGCATGTTGACCATTTGTTCCTGGCTCGCCCCAAATTATAGGCCCAGTCTGATAATTTACGCGATTTCCATTTCTATCAATCGACTTCCCATTGCTCTCCATATCAGCTTGTTGTAAAAAGGCGGAAAAGCGATGCAAATTTTGCTCGTAAGGTAAAATGGCCAATGAGTGCGCATCGAAAAAGTTGTTGTACCAAACACCCACCAAGGCCATAATAGATGGTATACTTTCACTTTCTTTTTCAAGCACGTGCTGGTCAATATTATGCGCTCCACTTAGCAACTGATAAAAGTGTTCGGGTCCTATGCTCAACATTATGGATAATCCAATAGCACTCCAAAGCGAATACCTTCCCCCTACCCAATCCCAAAAGGGAAATACATTTTGCGCATCGATGCCAAATTTCTCAGCTGCTTGAACATTGGTTGACAAGGCCACGAAATGTTTTGCTATTGCTTCATTGCTACTACACTTAGAGAGAAACCAACTTTTCGCTGATTCAGCGTTGGTCATGGTTTCTTGAGTTGTAAAAGTTTTAGACGCCACTATAAAGAGGGTAGTTTCAGCATTTACTTTAGAGAGCACCTTCATCAAATCAGTAGCATCCACATTGGAAACAAAATGCATGGAAAGGTGATTTGAGTATCCGTTCAAGGCTTCAGAAACCATAAATGGTCCTAAGTCAGAGCCACCTATACCAATGTTCACCACCGATTCGATGGCTTTACCCGAATAACCAAGATGTTCTCCATTGATGACCGCATTTGAAAATGATTCCATTTGATTGAGCACCGCATTTACTTCTGGCATAACATCCATACCATCAACTATCATAGGTCGATTTGAACGATTGCGCAATGCCACATGAAGCACCGATCGCTTTTCTGTTTCATTGATCTCAGCGCCATCAAACATTTCATGAATAGCCTCATCAACCTTGCATTCATTGGCGAGTTCCTTCAGCAATTGCATCGTTTGCTGGTCAATTCGATTCTTACTGTAATCGAATAAAAGTCCTTCGTGCTTCACTGAAAAATTGCTGAACCGATTCGGGTCTTGGTCAAAAAAAGCAGTCATTTTAAGGTCTTTCATTTCCTCGAAATGTCGGTTCAGCTTTTTCCAAGCTTTGGTTTGAGTTGGATTGATTTTTGGAAGCATCTTAAATCTGATTTGGCGCAAATCTATCAAACAAAAAGCCCCGCAAATGCGAGGCTTCTTCTTTAACTTAATTCAATAAATGGTTGGTTAGTCTTCCAACTCATGGATAAACATTCCACTTCTCAGCTTTGGCTCAAACCAAGTAACCTTCGGAGGCATGATTAAATCCGCATCGCTGATATCTATCAACTGCTGCATTGAAACTGGGTACATCGCAAAAGCTACCTTCATTGCACCTGAGTTCACCCTTTTCTCTAGCTCTCCTAAACCTCGGATTCCACCTACAAAATCAATGCGCTTATCGGTTCTTAGATCAACGATATTGAAAAGTGGCTCAAGTACTTGTTTCGATAAGATGGTAACATCCAATACACCTACCGGATCATTGTCATCGTAAGTAGAATCTTTGGCTGTCAACTTATACCAAGCACCTGATAGGTACATACCAATAGTGTGGAGGCGTTCAGGTTTGTATTGACTTGCCATTTTCTCTACTGTAAAGCTCTTCTCTAGCCTTGCAAGCAATTCATCCTCTGTCATACCATTGAGGTCTTTTACTGCGCGATTGTAGTCGATGATCTTCAATTGATTGTCAGGAAACACCACAGCCATGAAATAATTGTATCTCTTACCATCGTTTCTGTTTCCACCTGCTGCATCTCTGAATTCTTTTCCTACCAATGCTCCAGCTGCAGTTCTGTGATGACCATCAGCAACGTAGATCGAAGGAACCTTCTCTGAAAAAAGCTTCTCGATTTGCCCTATGGCAGTATTATTATCAACTATCCACAAGGTATGTTGAATACCATCTTTGGTAGTGATATCGTAAATGGGACTGGCGTTTTTCTTTACTTCCTCAACCAAGGTATCAATGGCATCGACATGAGGATAAGAGAAAAATACAGGCTCTGCATTTATTTTACCGTAACGCACATGGTTTTTGCGATCTTCTTCTTTGTCTGGGCGTGTTAATTCATGCTTCTTGATGTTGTTCTCGAAATAATCGTCAATTGAGCAACATCCTACGATACCGGTTTGCTTGTGCCCATCCATGATGATTTGATAAACGTAGTACTGCTCTTTTTCATCCTTAATCAGAATTCCATTTTCTCGCAATAACTCATAGTTCTCGCGACCTTTCTTATAGATGGCTTCATCGTAATGATCAAAATCATCAGGAAAATTAATCTCTGGCTTGATCACATGATAAAAACTAGCGGCATTTCCTTCTGCCTCGGCCTTCGCTTCAGCGCTGTCCAATACATCATACGGACGACATACTACGTCCAATGCCTTTTCTTTACTTGGTCGTGCTGCCTTGAATGGTTTAAATACACTCATAGGGAATTGATTTGTAGGTGATTATTTAAGAAGAGAAATGATTTGTTCAGCAAGCTCCACCCCGATTCTATCTTGGGCCTCTACAGTGCTTCCTCCAACGTGAGGCGTGCTGATTATTTTTGGATGACTCAATATGTCGGCTCGAGGTGCTGGTTCACCAACAAACACATCCAATGCAGCTGCTTTCACATGTCCAGAATTCAATGCAGCCATCAGTGCATTTTCATCGATTGATCCACCTCGTGAGGTGTTAACAAGCCCCACTCCAGGTTTCATTTTAGCCAATTGAGCTTCGCCAATCACAGCACTGCCATCGGCCTGCTTTGGCACATGAAGACTGATGTAATCGGATGTGCTTAAAAGATCTTCCATTGATGTGCGCTCAACAGTGACTTTAATTTTTTGACCTGCGATTTCAATCTCAAGATCAGTAGTCGGTTTATCTCCTTTGGTAATATATTTCACGTGCATTCCTATGCCAATGGCATATTTAGCCAATGTTTGACCAATGCCACCAAAACCTATAATTCCAAGTGTTTTCCCTCGCAGCTCGGTTCCTTTACTGTAGGCTTTTTTAAGTGCCTTGAAATCTGTAACTCCAGTTGCGGGCATTTTACGATCGGCATCATAAGTCAATCGAGCCATTGAAAACAGAGAGGCAATCGCCAATTCTGCTACCGACTGCGAGCTAGCAGCAGGAGTATTGATCACATGCAAACCTTTATCACGACCATATTGCACATCGATGTTGTCCATACCTACACCGCCTCGCCCAATTAGTTTCAAGTTGGGGCAAGCATCAATATGCTCCTTTCTGACTTGGGTAGCACTTCTTACCAAGATTCCTACAAAGCCTCCATCATTGATTCCCGCAGCAAGATTTTCTTGTGGAATGGTATCGGTTACGACCTCAAATCCGTGCTCTTCGAGTTTGGCTTTTGCCGATGGAGAAATTCCATCATTTGCTAAAATTCTCATTGTATTGGTCTGTATTATTTAATCTTCTAACTCTATTTCTAAGGCCTTCGAAAAACTTTCGATCACTTGCTCCATCTTCATGTGTACTTCCTCCTCTAAACTTCCTGAAGCAGCGCCTTTAATGTCGCTCAATTTAGCATCAAGCTGTGTTTCTCTATTCTTATGATCTACTTCAAGGGCTTTGTAGTAAAACTCATTGATGGAATAGTTGTAATCCTTTCTATCTGCGTCAAACTTAATGTGGTAAGACAAAGAGCGATTTTTATGGGTTCTATTCACACCAAAGTGACTTTCAACCATTGATTCCACCACGTCCATTTCTACGTACCGTTTGGTAGAATCATCAATGGAAATGGTAAATGAAGTCACGTCTTTGAAATAGTCATTGCCCCATTTCTCTATACGCTTCATTAAATCACCCGTTCCAGCTCTTTTCACTGAGTTTTGGGCTTTATACTCAAATTCTTTGTTATCGTTTTTAGGCATCTGAGCCATCGATACTGATGAGACCAATAGCGCTATGGCCAACATTACTATTCTAATCATGTGTTATCCGAATTTAGATTCAAAGGCTTTCATCACATCAACCAACGTCTCTACACTCTCAAGTGGCAGCGCATTGTACATGCTCGCCCTGAATCCACCTACTGAGCGGTGTCCTTTCAATCCGCTGATATTTGCCTCCTTACACATGTCTAAGAAGCTTTGATTCAACGATTCATCCAAGCCATCATTGAGAAGGAAACAACCATTCATAATCGAACGATCTTCCTTTGCGGCTGTTCCTTTAAACATTGAATTACGGTCAATCTCATTATAAAGAGCCGTGGCCTTTGCTGTGTTGGTTTGTCCAATTTTTGCCAAGCCATTTGCTTTAATCCAACGCAATACGAGCATACTCACGTATATCGCGAATACAGGAGGCGTGTTGAACATCGATTCTTTATCTGCATGCGTTTTGAAATCAAGCATAGTTGGAACCTTCAATGAAGACTTTCCAATCTTGTCTTTCTTCACGATGTAAAGCGTTGTTCCAGCTGGCCCCATATTCTTTTGAGCTCCTGCATATATTACATCAAACTGCCTCGCATCCAATTCGCGGCAGAAGATATCAGAAGACATATCACACACCAATGGAACTTCTGTTTTTGGGAAGTAGTGGATCTGAGTACCGAATATGGTATTGTTTGATGTAATGTGGAAATAATCACAATCTGAAGGAACGGTATATCCTTTTGGGATGTAATTGAAATTTGAATCTGCCGAAGACCCCACTTCTACCACTTCGCCAAGTGCCCTTCCTTCTTTTACTGCATTCTTTGCCCAAGTTCCTGTAATGAGGTATGCCGATTTCTTGTTTGGGCCCATCATGTTGTAAGCCGACATCAAGAAACCAAGGCTTGCGCCTCCTTGTAGAAACATCACTTCATAATCGTCTCCCAGGTTATAAATTTCTTTAACCAAAGATTGGGCCTCGTCCATCACCGCTACAAAGTCTTTACTTCTGTGTGATATTTCGAGCAATGAAAGCCCTAATCCATTGAAATCAAGAACGGCCTTAGATGCTTGTTGAAATACCTCTTGTGGCAATATGCTAGGACCAGCACTGAAATTGTGAACTTTTGACATAGTGTTGTTTTAATTAAGCGGGGCGAAATTGTGAAAATTTTATGGGACTAGAAAGCTAAAGCAGAAGGGTAACCATTAATAAATGCAGAGATAGCATTATTCTTCACGATAAGCTTCTAATAAACCTTCCCTGACACCAGTGCTATCCGTAGAAACAAGACGAATCGAAACTAAGTCCAAAAGCATTTCACCCTCTCCTTGCCACATCTGGTTTTTCCAACTTTGATCGGGCACATCAAAACGTGTCAAAGAAGTGAAATGGAACATTAAATTAAGCCCTTCGGCCGTAAGCTTCGATGGCTCTTCGGAATTGCTCACCAAACTAAAGGAAACTGTCTCCGATGAAGCATTAAGAGAAAATGTGCCAGAATAATTCCCTTCATAAACGCTTAACTCACTCCTATCACATTGATCTCCAGCATACCAAACATCGCAATCGCAATAATTATCCACGCATACGCCATTCAAACATCCGTCTTTGCATCGATTGCAAGCACTTAAACAGAGTCCAAGAAAAAAGTATAAATGCCAAGCCTTGATCATGCAAAAGAAGACGAAATTTATTATTCTGCGGTAACAGCATTGATGACTAATTCGGAAAATTCGCGTTCGATACTCTGGTATTTATCCCTCGCATACCAAAGCTGAACTTGTTTTGAAAACTCACTATAGGCTGGTTTTGGTTCTGGCAGTTTCTTATACTCCATCACCATGTGCTGCACTTCTGAAGGGCGTGGGCCCCAAGATCCTATAACTTGGTAACTTTTGGAATCGAGCAACAGAATAATCGGAATAGAACGTCCACCATTGGTGAGGTGTTGATCAATCAACTCGAGGTTTTCATCACGAAGCACAAAGCGCAATGGGATGTGAGCGGCTTCTGCCAATGCAGAAACCACCGGAGTGATTTGTGCAGCATCGCCACACCACGACTCGGTTATGGTGAGTAAGAGTAAATCATTTTGTCGTTTCTTCATTTCTGATAGAATACTCTGATTTGGGGTATAGGTTTTATCGATGCGCTTCATGCGTTGCGCATTGAGCGCGGTATAATCAATCATCGATGGAGATTGATCCGTACCAGTAGTTTTTCCTTCTGCAACGAGTTCATCGATCATTGTTCGATACGATGTATACGTTATCCCACTTTCCCAAATTTCTCGATAGTTCAATGTTTTCATGTAGTTATTGACGATTGTTATTTGCTTTCCTAACACTCCATCATTTCGGCAATTTCTTCACCAATGAATCCAGCCAAGGCGATACCCATTCCTCCCATTTTCACAGCAACATACAGATGATCATCTACACGCTCAACAATGGGTGTTTTGTCTTTACCAAAAGCCATGATGCCCGTCCATCGAAGATCAATTTCATACTTAAATCCAGTACCGAACAAATTATCT
>Ga0181601_10000127_pt1 | contig 56867 bp, 53 predicted proteins | sample 041ome_8_FD_133020 | JGI IMG/M metagenome (GOLD analysis project Ga0181601, IMG submission 133020) | Coastal salt marsh microbial communities from the Groves Creek Marsh, Skidaway Island, Georgia - 041407BS metaG (megahit assembly) | ecosystem: Environmental > Aquatic > Marine > Intertidal zone... | reverse complement strand
CCGGCTACACCTACGAGGGCGACGAATGGCTGGTCGGCTACGGTATGCGCGACGCCGCGGCGAAGAGCATGAACACGCGCTGGATCGCCCGGGTCCAGACCGAGCCCGCCGCCTGATTCAGAGCAGGTCGGCCGCGAGCTCGGCCAGCCGTGACCGCTCGCCCTTGGTCAGCTTCACGTGCGCCGATAGCGCGTGGCCGCGCATCCGGTTGTGGCAGTAGACCAAGCCGTTGCTGCGCGAATCGACGTAGGGGTTGTCGATCTGCGCCGGGTCGCCGATCAGCACGATCTTCGACCCCTCGGAAATACGGGTGATGATTGTCTTCACCTCATGCGGCGTGAGCTGCTGCGCCTCGTCGAGGATGAAGAACCGCCGGGCGATCGAACGGCCGCGGATGAAACACAGGGCCTCGATCTCAACGAGCCCGCTGTTGATGAGCCGCTCGTAGGGCTTCATCGGCGGACCCATCTCGGACGGACCGGTGGCGCTGGCGACCTCGGACATCTTGCGCACCTTTTTCTTCGCCACCTTTTTGGAGGCGAACTGCGGGTCCTTCGGCTGTTTCGAGGGAATCAGCACCTCCAGCGCATCATAATAAGGCTGCAGCCAGGGCTTCATCTTCTCCTCCAGCGAGCCGGGCAGGAAACCGATGTCCTTGCCCAGGGCGATGACCGGCCGGGAAATCGACACGCCGTCGTAGCGCCCGTGTTCGTCAAGCGTCTGGTAGACCGCGCAGGCGGTGGAAATGAGCGTCTTGCCCGTGCCGGCCTTCCCGAAGCACGTGATGAGGGAGATCGAGTCGTCCAGCAGCGCGTCCATGAAGAACTGCTGCTCCAGATTGCGGGCGCGGATCGGGATGCCACCCGGCGCCTTGACGAACTCCGGCATGCGCAGGCGGCGGACCACACCCTTGCCGACGTGGCGCGCGGGCATGGTCTTGTCCTCCTCCGACCGGAGCAGGACGTATTCATTCATGTCCAACGGCGGCTGTCCGTCCATCGTTTCGCCGACATCGAGAAGCCCTTCGGAACAGAAACGCTGCAGCTCGTAGATCGTGACCGGCACCTCGCGGTAGCTGTCGTCATCGTCATCGCTGACCGGCACCTTGTCGTTGAGGTAGTCCTCCGACTCGAGCCCGACGGCACGGGCCTTGAGCTGCACATTGACGTCCTTGGTGACGAGGATGGTCGGGGGCGGAAACCGTTCCTGCACGAACAGCGCGCACGCCACGATGCGATTGTCCTTCTTGGTCAGGTCAGGCAGCACCGCCCTCAGCCGCTTCATCGCCGGCGAAGAGAAATCGTTCTCCACCAAGTAGCGGTTGATGATGACCGAGAGCGTGCCCCCGGTGGGCAGGCGCACCCCCTCCTCCATCGAGCGCGAATCAGGCAGCAGATCCTTCAGGATCCGGTGGACGCTGCGGGCGTTGCGACCCCGCTCGGTCGACTGCTCCGTCTTGATTGCGTCCAGTTCCTCCAGCACCTCGACCGGGATGGCCAGGTTGTTGTCTTCAAACTTGAAGATCGACTGGGGGTCGTGGAGGAGAACGTTGGTGTCCAACACGAAGGTTTTTGTTTTAACCTCCGCAGTTTCCGTGGACCGCGAGTTGTGGGTTTCAGCCCCTCTCGATTGCGCCATCAGTGTAGTGAGTAACTTGTGAATAACTCTGCACGGCAGGCGCCGGATGTAAATGAGCGAATCGGACCAAATGTTATATTTTTGAGTCCAGCCGGGTTTCGTCCGAGTCAGTGAAGCTTGGATACGGCCTTGCGCGGCCGGGGCTCGACCCACAGCCGCAGCCAGTATTCGGCCAAGTTGCGCATGCTGGTGCGCCGGAGCCCTTCGCGCCGCACGAAATCGATGAACGGCGGCGCCACCGCCGACCGCTCTTCGAAGTAGGCCCACAGGTCATCCGCCAGGCTGGTGGCCACCGCGTGGGGTTCGCGCACCGCCGCCACCCGCGCCTGCACCTTGTCCATCCAGAAACGCTTTTCATCCGGATGCGCCTCGACGTAGTCGGAGAGCAGTTGCTCGCTGCGGTTCAGGCTCATGGTTGCGACCATGAAACGTCCGGACGATTACATTCAAACGCAAACCCTTCGCTGAGCGGGACATTGCTTTTTCAGGGGGCGCCGCCACACTCGGCTCATCATGTGGTCCAAACTCAAGGAACAACTGCCCGCCGTCTTCCTCACCTTAGTCCTGATCGGCGGGGTCGCGTATTGGCTCCACCAACGCACCGTGACCGAAATGGCCACCCAACAGGAGGCCCAGCTCGCCGAGCTCCGCGCCGAGACCACCGCCGAACTGCGTGCCTCCACCGAGGACACCCGACGCCAGATCGACGCCGTCAATACCCTGCTCAAGGACGCGATCAACAGCCGCTCCTCCGAAATGTTCATGACCGATGACGAGCTCGCCACCCTCAACCAGCAGCGGGTCAACGAACTGGCCGTCGCCATCGCGCACGAGATCCAGCCCTACAACCCCCTCCCCCGCACCCCGGAGGAGGCCGCGGAACAGGAAACGACCCGCATCACCGCGGTGTCCTCCAGCATCACCGAACGCATCGAGCCCTTGCTGGCCAAACTGTCCGTCGATCAGAATCTGACCCGCGAGACGCTGGAGAACATCTCCGCCGAAATTTCCGACCAGCTCAGCGTCGTGCTCACCTCCGAGTTGGCCAAAAACGAGGAGCTCAACCAGAAACTGGCCGAGTCGCAGGCCCTTTCCCAGGAATCCCTCGCCCTCTCCCACGAGCTGGCCGCCCTCTATCTCTCCTCGTTCGAGGACAAGGGCGTGCTGACTCGCATCCTGACCCTCCCCGCGGGTGTTCTCAAGGACGTCTCCAAAGGCAGCATCGTGAACAGCACCGAACGCCGCCAAAAGGAGGAGGAGCTCCTGCAGCGCATGGGGGAAATCCAGGACCGGATCAACGCACTCAACAGCAGCTCGCCTCTCACCGACTGATTCCCTGAACAATCGCCCGGCCCACCGGTCTTAGGCTACCACGCGCCCCGGCGCGTGGTTTTTTGTTTGGCCGCCCCCCGTTGCCGCCAACTGTGCTTCCCATGATAAATCGATTTCTCGCCTGTATCGCTGCGGGCACCGCGCTCGCCCTGCTCCCCGGCTGCGGCAACCGCGAGTCCGCCGTCGAATCCGGCATCCGCGACCAAATCCTGCACTTCGGCAACCTGTCCGAACCGACCGACCTGGACCCCCAGATCATCAACAGCCTGCAGGACTTTAACATCATTCTGTCCCTGTTCGAGGGCCTCACCCAATACGATCCGGTCGACAGCCATCCCGTGCCCGCGGTGGCCACGTCGTGGGAACCGTCGGACGATCTGCAGACGTGGACCTTCCATCTGCGGCCCGAGGCCCGGTGGTCGAACGGCGACCCGGTCACGGCGCACGATTTTGTCTACGCCTATCAGCGTATGCTCTCACCCCGCCTGGCGTCCGAGTACGCCTACATGCTGTTCTGTCTGTCCGGCGCCGAAGACTACGTGGCGGGCAAGACCACCGACTTTTCGACCGTCGGCGTTCGCGCGCTGGACGATCACACGCTTGAGCTGCATCTCAGCTACCCGGTGCCCTACCTGCCTGACCTTGTGGCCCACGCCTCGTGGTATCCCCTGCACCAGGCCACCATCGAGGCCTTCGGTGACATGGACCAGCGCGGCACCCGTTGGACGCGTCCCGGCAACCTGATCGGCAACGGCCCGTTCACCCTGACCGAATGGAAACCCAATCAGGTCATCGCAGTGAGCAAGTCATCCACCTACTGGGACGCCGCCAACGTGTATCTGAACGGCATCCGCTTCTATCCGATCGAGAGCACCGCCAGCGAAGAGGCGGCCTTTCGCGCCCAGCAGCTTCATGTCACGACCGGCATCCCCATCGACAAGATCGCCGTTTACAAAAACACGCCGGAGCTGCGGCCCTACCTTCACCAAAGCACCCAGCTCGCCACCTATTTCTATCGTTTCAACGTGAACAAGCCCCCTCTGGATGACGTGCGGGTGCGCCGTGCCCTCTCCCTCGCCATCGAACGCGAGCAGCTGGTGGAACGCGTCACCATGGGCGGTCAGATGCCGGCCCGCAACCTGACGCCCCCCGGCACGGGCGGCTACACCGCCGGCGACATGCTCGCGGGCGACGTCGCGGAGGCCAAGCGCCTGCTTGCCGAGGCCGGTTATCCCAACGGGGAGGGTTTCCCGCAGCTTGAAATCCTCTTCAATACCAACGACGGCCACCGGCGCATCGCCGAAGCGATCCAGCAGATGTGGCAGCGTAACCTCAACATCACCGTCGGCCTCTACAACCAGGAGTCCAAGGTCCAGTCCGACTCGATGCGCCAGGGGGACTACACCATCGCCCGCTACGCCTGGGTCGGCGACTACCTCGATGCCTCGACCTTCCTCGAGCTCATGCTGTCGGACAGCGGCAACAACCAGACCAACTGGGCCAACCCCGAATACGACCGCCTTGTCGGCGAGGCCCGCTACGCCGCTGACCCGGAGGATCGCTTCGAACTCTACCGCCAGGCGGAGCAGATCCTGATGGATGAATCCCCCATCGCCCCGATCTATTTCTATATGAACAACGCCCTGCAGGTGCCGGAGCTGAAGGGCTGGTATGGCAATCTCATCGACATCCATCCCTACAACCGCGTGCGGTTGGAAAAATAATCCGGAAACGACGAAACATTAACCGCATCAGGGCGTCTGATTGGGATCACTTTCTGATCCTCCGATCAGTTCTCCCCCCACGGGACGCCGAACCACCACCCGGTTCGGCGTTTCCTTTTTTGGACACGCCCGTTCACTGGCGCCCGTGCCCCGCCCTCCGTCGCTCCCCGCCCCCCTGAAGCTCTCCCGCGCCGACGCCCGGCGTTTCGCGCTGCACGCGACCGGCCTGATCCAGCCCCACGCCTCGGTCGGCGCCGCCCTCGCGCACCACGGTTTTGTCCAGATCGACCCGATCAACGTCTGCGGTCGCATGCATGAGCACATCCTGCGCACCCGCGTGGCCGGGTACGCCGAGGGCGATTTGCACCGCCATCTGCACGGGCCTCCCGACGACGCCCCCTTTGGCACTGCCGTGCATCCCGGCCCGGACCGCCTCGCCTTCGAGCATTTTCACCCTGGCCGCGCCGTGCTCGTGGCCTTCCCCCTCGACGCCTGGCCCTACCTTCACGCCCACATGGCCCACCGCCGCCGGTCCCCTGACCCGTGGATGGGCAAACTCACCGCCGCCGAGCGTAAACTCGCCGACCGCATCCTGGGCGAGATCACGGATCGGGGCGCGCTGGCCTCAGAGCACATCGATGATTCCACCCGCTCGACCAATGGCTGGGGCAATGCCCGCGCCGCCAAGGTCGTGATGGATAAACTCTTCGCCCACGGCCGCCTCCTCATCGCCCGCCGCCAAAACGGCCGGCGCGTCTACGACCTGCCCGAGCGTGTCCTGCCGGCCGCCACCCTCGCCGCCCCCCTGCCCAAACCCCGCGAGATCGCCCGCTGGACCGCCCACCTCAAACTCCGGCAACACCGCCTGGTCACCCTGAGCCGCGCCGAACTCCCCCTTATTGCCGACCGGGTGCAACCCCTCACCGTGCCCGGCTGCCCGACGCTCTATTGTCTGCGCGGGGACCTGCCGCGACTGGACACGGCTGCCGATCTGGTGGCCGAACCGCGCCTCCTCGCTCCGCTCGATCCGCTCATCATCGACCGCCGTGTCGTGCAAGCGCTCTGGGACTTCGACTACACGTGGGAAGTCTACACCCCGCCCGCCAAGCGCCGCCGCGGTTACTACGCACTGCCGCTCCTCGCCGGCGACCGCTTCATCGGCCACGCCGACCTGAAGGCCGACCGTCCCACGGGCCGCCTGCGCGTGGTCAACCGCCGCTGCGCCCGTGGCTTCGCCGCCACCCCCGCCATCCGCACCGTCGCCACCTTCCTCGGCCTGCGCTGAAGTGTCAACCGCGTGGTGACCTTCCCTCCCCAGCCCCTTCAACTTGTAACCTATTGGGTTACAAGTTGAGGCGCTTGGGGAGCTTCGAGCGTTGCTCATCGGATTCGCCCGGTTTTTGCTTGGGCGGTCGGCGCTCGGTCCCTTGCCTCACCCGCTTACCCGTGCCCGCCCTTCTCGATACGCTTCGCACCACTTTTGGTTACGACCAGTTCCGGCCGCTGCAGCGCGAGATCATGGAGGCCCACCTCGGCGGTCGCGATGTGTTCGCCGTGCTCCCCACCGGCGGCGGCAAGTCGCTGTGTTTCCAATTGCCCGCCCTTGTCCGGCCGGAGCGCGGCCTGACCGTCGTCGTCTCGCCCCTCATCGCGCTGATGAAGGACCAGGTCGACCAGCTCGCGGCGGTGGGCGTGGCCGCCACCTTCCTCAACTCCACCTTGTCCGCCGCCGAAGCGCGTTCCCGGCTGGCCGGCCTGCACCGCGGCGAGTTTCGCCTGCTCTACGTCGCGCCGGAGCGGCTGATGCTGGACAATTGGCAGCAGAACCTGACCGGCTGGAACGTCGCCGCCCTCGCCATCGACGAGGCGCACTGCGTATCCGAGTGGGGTCACGACTTTCGCCCCGAATACCGTCAGCTCGCTCAGCTGCGCGACCTGCTGCCGGAGGTGCCCTTCATCGCGCTCACCGCCACCGCCACCGAACGCGTGCGGCATGACGTCATCGCTCACCTGCGCCTGCACGATCCGGCTGTCTTCGTCGCATCGTTCAATCGGCCCAACCTCACCTACAAGGTGGTGCCCAAGGACGGCCCGTCGCGCCAGATTGCGGACTTCGTCAAATCCCGCCCCGACGAAAGCGGCATCGTGTACTGCGCCACCCGGGCCGCCACCGAGCGCACCGCCGAAGCCCTGGCCGGGCGGGGCTTCGCCGCCCGCGCCTACCACGCCGGGCTGCCGGCCACGGAACGCGCCGCCAACCAGGAGGCGTTCTTGCGCGACGACGTGCGGATCATGTGCGCCACCATCGCCTTCGGCATGGGCATCAACAAGCCCAACGTCCGCTGGGTCATCCACCAGGACCTGCCCAAGAACATCGAGGGCTATTACCAGGAGACCGGGCGGGCGGGCCGCGACGGGCTGCCCGGCGACTGCCTGCTGCTCTACAGCCCGGGCGACGCGGCCAAGCAGACGCACTTCATCGAGGAGATCACCGACGAGCACGAGCAGACCGTCGCGCGCACGCAGCTGCGGCAGATGATCCACTACGCCGAATCCGCGGCCTGCCGCCGCATCGACCTGCTCGGTTACTTCGGAGAGGCATTCTCCATCGACGGTTGCGGTGCCTGCGACAATTGCCTCGAACCCCGCGAGACCTACGACGGCACCGTGCTGGCCCAGAAGTTTCTCTCCAACATTTACCGGGTGCAGCAGGCTTCGCGCTTCGGGGTCGGCGCCAACCACCTGATCGAAATCCTGACCGGCGGCGATACGGACAAGATTCGCCGCTGGGGTCACGACCGCCTCACCACCTACGGCATCGGCACCGAGCTCGCCCGCCCGCAGTGGGCCGGCGTCTTCCGGGAGCTGCTGCGACTGGGCTACGTGATGCAGACCGAGGGTAAGTTCCCCACCGTCGAGCTCACACGGGAGGGCGTCGACATCCTGCGCTCCCGTAAGCCCATCATGCTCACCAAGCCGCTCGCCCGGCCGACGGCCGCCAAGGTCAGGCGCCGGCGCGAGGGTGAGATCGAGTGCGACGAAATCCTCTTCGCCCAGCTGCGCGCGCTGCGCAAACAGCTCGCGGACGAACGCGGGGTGCCGGCCTACGTCGTGTTCGGCGACGCCACCCTGCGGCAAATGGCCCGCGAGTATCCGGAAACTGTCGACGCCATGCACGGGATCTTCGGCATGGGCGAAAAGAAACGGGCGGAATTCGGCGAAGTGTTCGCCGGCGAGATCAGCGCCTACCTGCGCCAGCACGGTCGGCAAAGCTTCGCCTGAACCGGACCTAGCCGAAGACCTGCTGCAGCAGCAGCACCGACACCAGTGCCCAGAGCACCATGTTGGCGACCTTGGCGATCATGGCCACGCTCACCGCCCGCTGCAGGGACGTCGCATGGGTGGTTTTGCGCAACGTGACGAGCAGGGCGAAATAGGAAAGCGCGTAGTCGACGTAGAAGACCTGGTCCGTGTGCCAGATCAGTTCCGCCATCGTCACCACCGCCGTCTTGGTCAGCACGTCGGCCAACGCCGGCAGCACCATCTGCCTCCACTCGGCGGGCACCTCCGTCCACTTGAAGGCGGCCTTCAAAGCCAGCATCGTCACCAGCAGGTGAAACAACGCCTCAAGCGCGATGCTGCCCCAGATCCGGGCCGCACTCGGACGCTCCCCGCGCAGGCTGTCCCGCGTCTGCATATAGGGTTCCTGGAACTTCTGCATGACCCGGGTCGCCTCGTTCGGGTCGAACGCTTCCTGTTCATCGATGAGGGCCTGCATCTCCGGATCGACCGTCGTGGCCGGTCCGGTCGCCACGGGCGTCGGGATCGATTCCGGTTCGGGCACGGATTCCGGCGGCGGCTCGGCGACGAGGTTGAGCACCGGCAGCTGGTTGATCGCGACCACCCGTCCCTCGGCAAACTCCAACCGGCCGCTGTCGGGATAAAGCCAGATCGACCGCTCGCCCCGCATCAGCGTGGAGGTCGGACGACCCAACGCCGCCTCGGCTTCCGCCGGCGACATGCCCAGGCGTACGCCGCCCGTCTGGGCACAAAGCGACGCGGCAACTAGCAGGGCCAGGATGGGCAGCCAACGTTTCACACTGCCCGACCTTGGCGGATCCATCCGCGCCGACAATGACCGAGTGCCACCGCGCTGCATCTAACGGAACTTCACCTCCACCTCCGGCGCCAGGGGGTGTTTGGCGCCGACCAGATCCCCGCCATCCGCCCCTGAGAAAGCGACGACGCGATGCGCAATGTCATGGCCGCAGTCTATTCCTGCCCCGCGCATGCCAGCGCTGTCGACATCCCCATCGGTTCAAAACTCGATACCCGGCTGTGCCTTCACGCCTTGGGCAAACGGGTGCTTCACTTCCTCCACCCGCGAGACCAGGTCCGCCGCCTCAAGCAGCGCCGGCGGCGCATCCCGTCCTGTCACCGCCACGTGCAGATCGGGCCGCCGGGCCTGCAGCGCCGCCACCACCTGGTCCACCGATAGGTAATCGAAACTCAGTACCACGTTCAGTTCATCGAGCACCAGCAGCTTGAGTTCCGGATCCGCCAGCGCCGCCTCGGCCAAAGCCCAACCCTTTTCGCACAACGCGATGTCGGCCGCCCGATCCTGGGTGTCCCACGTAAAGCCGCCCCCGACCGCGTGCCAGGTGAGCCGCGCGTGGCGCAGGACCTTCTCCGCCGCGTCGGGCGTGGCCTTGATGAACTGGATCACAACCACCTTGCCCCCGTGCGCCAGCGTGCGGGCCACCAGGCCGAACGCCGCCGTGCTCTTCCCCTTGCCGTTGCCCGTGTGGACGATGAGCAGCCCCTGCCGGCGATCCGCCGCCTTCATCTTGGCGCGCATCTGGGCCTGCAGATCCGCCATTTCCTCACGATGCGTTTTCTCGGGCATAGGGGTCGAATCACTCATGCGAGCTCCAAGTTCAAGCCCCCACCGGTCGAGAGTCGCACCCCGAACACCTCACGCACCCGCTCCGGCGTCAGGACCCGCTCCGGCGTGTCGAATGCCACCAACCGGCCCCGGTCGAGCAGGATCAGCCGGTCAAGGCAATGCGCCGCCCGCAGGTCGTGCAGCGACAGCACCACGGTGCGTCCGCGTTGTTTCAATTCCTGCGCCAGGTGCAGCACCTCCAACCCATGGCGCACATCGAGGGCCGCCAGCGGCTCGTCCCACAGCTGCAAAGGGGGGTCCGCCACCAGGGCTCGCGCCAACAGCACGCGCTGGCGTTCGCCCCCCGACAGGCGATGCACCGGCCGTTCCGCCAGTTCGGTCAGGTCGAGCCGCGCCAAGGCCGCGTCGACCCCGGCACCGTCGTCGCCCCATGCATAGCGTGCCTGCGCGACCACGGCGCGCACGCTGAACCCGAATTCAAACTGCGCCTCCTGCGGCACCCAGGCCGCCAGCCGCGCCCGCTCGATGATCGGGATGTGCTCCAGGCGCTCGCCGTTCCAGCTGACCGCGCCCGTGGCCTCCGGCAGCAGCCCCGCCGCGATCTCCAACAGCGTCGACTTGCCACTGCCGTTGGGCCCGATGAGCCCGACCAGTTCTCCCGGCTCCAGCGCCAGCGACACGCCGGTGAGCCGATTCGGGGCCCCGATGTTGGTCAGTTCCAGCCGGCTCATCGCGCCCTCCTTAGCAACCACAGGAAAAACGGTCCGCCCACCAGTGCAGTCACAATGCCGAGCCGCAGCCCATCCGCCGCCCGCACCACCAGATCGCAGCCGAGGACAAACGCCGCGCCGGCCACCAGCGACAACGGCACCAGCCGGCGGTGTTCCGGCCCCACCAACAGCCGCAGCAGGTGGGGCACCACCAAGCCCACAAACCCCACCGTGCCCGCCACCGCCGTGGCCAGCGCGGTCATCACCGTGGCCAGCCCCAGCAGTTGCCGCCGCAATCGGCGCACATCCAAGCCGAGAGTCTGGGCCTCCCGCGCCCCCAGGCTGAGCAAATCCATGGGCCGGCCCAACGGCCACAGCAGGAGCGCCCCGACGACCACCGGCGCCGCCATGGCCGCATGTGTCCAGGTGCGATCCTCCAACCCTCCCAGCAGCCAGAAAATGATCTGCGCGTTGCGTTCGTAGGAGATGGTGAAATTCGACAGCATGTAGCTGGTCACGGCCCCAAGCAGCGCGTTGAGCGCCACCCCGGCCAGCAGCAGGCGCTCCGTGCTCGCCCCGCGCCGGGCCAGGCCGATCACCGCCAGGGTCGCCGTCAACGCTCCCGCCACGGCGAGAGCCGGCACCACAAACATCGACGCCGTCGCCCAGCCGAAACCGATCGCCACCGCCGCCCCCGCCGCGCCACCACTGCTCACGCCCAGCAGGCCCGGACTCGCGAGGCCGTTGCGGAAGTACGCCTGCATGACCAGCCCGCTGCCCGCCAGCGCCAGCCCGATCTCGATCGCCACCACCGTCCGCGGCAGCCGGATGCCCCATAGCACGAAGGCCGCGGTTTCATCACGGCGCAGCAACCCGTCCCCGATCTCCTGCATCGACAACGTCAGGTCGCCCACCGCGAGGGACGCGAAAGTCACCGCCACCAACACGATGGTCGCCACCGGCAGGGCCCAGCGTTGCACCGTTGTCGGGTTCACGGCCCAGGCGCGTCAAACCGTTCCGGATGCAGCTCCCGCGCGAGCTGCTCGTAGGCATCGACACGATGATGCGTCACGCTGCTCATCATGTAGGGCGCCAGCAAGGCCGCCCGCCCTTCCCGCACGGCCGGCATGAACTGGTAGGGGGGGAGGTCGCGATACGGTGCGAGCGCGGCCGCTTGGGATGCCCCCGCCACCACCACGACCTCGATGGGCCAGCGCAGCATGCCTTCGCTCGGCGCCTGGGCGTAGCCGCTGAGGCCGCCCACCGTGGCCGCAACGTTTTCCGCGCCGGCATGATCGCAGAGATCCTGAAAACTGGTCCGAGCCCCGCCGATCAGCCCGTAGGTCGAAGGCGCGATGACCTTGACCGGGATGACCCCGGCCAGGCGCTCTCGCAGATCCGTCACCCGCTGCTGCGTCGCCGCGATGACTTGCTCCGCGCGAGTCTCCGCGGCGGGGCCCAGTTCCTTCGCCAGCAGGCGTAGGTTGGCATAGGCGTCCTCCAACGTATCGTAGCGCGTGAAGCGCAGCACCCGCACGCCCGCGCGCTCAACCTGGTCCAGCAGATCGCCCCGGCTGTAGTCGGCTCCGAGGACCAGCGTGGGTTCGTATTTCAGGATGGTCTCGGCGTCGCCGACCTCGAGTTGGGGATAAGCCGCCGCCGCCGCGGCCACCGCGGAGAAATTGCGATCCCGCGCGATGTGGCTGAGCGCCGCGATCTGCTCCGGGGCCGCCACGGCCAGCAGCAATTCATCCGACCCCACCGTCTGCGACACCACCCGCACCGGCTCGGCCCGGAGCAGGCCAAAGAAAACCACGAATGGACCCAAATAGACCCGAACGACTTTGAGCCACCGCCGGCACTCTTCTCGGGTATTCATTCGGGTGAATTCGTGTCCATTCGTGATTAAGAACTCAGCTCAGAAGCTCCACTCGGCGCCGGCGTAGGCGCCGAGGCCGGGTTGCGGGAAACCGTGGACCTGCTCGTAGCTTTCGTCGAAGGCGTTCTCGACCCGGGCCCGCACCTTGACGGCCGGGCTCACCTGCCAGGCGGCGTAGACACGGGCGACGACGTAGTTTTCCGCGTCGATCGTACCAAAGGTGGCGGCATGCACATCCTCGCGATCAGCCACCATCGAGAGGCCGATGCCGGCGTCGAAGCCATTGCCGAAGTCGTGCCAGAGATCGAGCCCGCCGGCATGGCGCGGCCGGCGCAGCAACCGGGTGCCGTTGGTCTGGTTGGTCGCATCCAGGTAGGTGTAGTTGAACCGCAGCTCCGTGCCTGCGGCCAGCGTCCACTGTCCCGAGGCCTCCACGCCGCGCATCAGCGCCCGCTCGACATTGGCCGTCGTGCCGGGGAAGGCCCCGAAATCGAAGATGATCAGATCATCGTATTCGGTTTCAAAATACGTCAGGGCCAGCGTGCCGCGGCCGGCCGCCAGCCAGGCATCGAGGCCAATGTCCCAGCCGCGCGCCTCCTCCGGCTGGAGATCCGGGTTGCCGACGTAGAACGCACTCTGGCCGTAGAGGTCGAGGAAGGTGGGCGAGCGAAACGCCGTGCCGTAGCTCGCCCGCAGCTTGAGCTGCTCCGGGGCGACCTGCCAGGCGGCGGTGGCGCGCCCGGTGGTGGCGCGTCCGAAGGTGTCGTGGTCGTCGCTGCGCAGCCCGAACGTCACCCAGGCCTGGTCGGTCAGCTGGATCTCGTCCTGCACAAACAGCGCAAGCAGCGACTGGCTTTCGTCAATGGCGCCGAAGCCATCGTTGCGGGTGTGATTGGACTCCGCCGTGAACCCGGCCGTGAGCCGCTGGCGGTCCCAGCCGGTGAAGGAAACCTGGCCGTCGAGCACCCCGCGTTGGTTTTCCACCGTCGTGACCTGCGTACCGGCGGCCCCGGGATTGGTGGAGACAAACTCCCGCAGCTGGCCACCCAGTGTGAGCCGGCCCGTCAGATCAGCGGTCGGGGCGAACTCGACGAATGCCGTGGCAAGCCAATTGGATTCGTCCTCAGTGTTGTCAGGGTCATTGGTGAAGCGATCCCCGGGCGACTCATAGTGCCCGTCGAAGCCCCGCACCGTGGCGCCGATCGCCAGGCCTGAGTCGAGCTGATGATCAACGCGGCCGATGAGATTGAAGCTATCGAAGGCGTTGTTCGGCCGGTCGTTGTCGGTGTGACCACCGGACAGGGAAAACGAGTAGGCGGTGCCGGCCTGCTCGCCCTGCAGGTCCAACGTGCCCTGCACGGTGCCGAAGGAACGGCCCTCCAGCACGACGCGGCCGGACGGTGCCCCGGAACCCGGCTGCGCGGTCAGGGCGATGACACCGCCCATGGCCTCGCCGCCATAAAGCGTACTCTGGGGCCCATGGGAAACTTCGAGGCTGTCACACGCTCCCAGACAGGCGCCGCCGAGCAGCAGCTGGTAATCGGTGTTGGGATCGTTGAGACGGATGCCATCGACCAGAAACAGCGCCTGGTTCGAGTTGGCCCCACGCAGGAACAGCGAGGCCGAGGCCCCGAACGCGCCACTCGCAAAGCTGGGTGCTCCCGGCACGGTGCCGAGGGCACCGGCGAGCGAGTCGATCTGGCGGCGCTCCAAGTCGGCCGCAGAGATGACATCCACCGCCGAACCCAGCTGGGCGGCCGAGACCGGCGTGCGCGTCGCCGTGGTGACAACGGGATCGAGTTGCGGGGCCGAAGACTGGGCCGACGCGGTGGAGGTGGCCGCCAAGGCCACGGCAAACGCCGCCCACGGGGCGACACGTTGATGAGCACCTCGTCGGGAGGCGGAGGGGGATTTTGATCGGTGGAACACGAACGGGACTCTTTCGTTGAGCAAGAGCAGTTCGGTTCGGTTCGTTCCGGAGCGGACGTTCCTGGCGCTGCCCTCACGCTTCATGTTTGCGATGAAGTTTTCGCAACGACCGCGCGCAAAGTTTCGCGGCCGACGCGTGAGCATCCCGAGGCAGATGTTCGGACTCCTCGCTTCCCGCTCGCTTCACGATGGAAGCGGGCTGCCTCGCCTCCGCCTTCACCACCGACACGGGTCGACGATTGGCTTTGCTCCGCCCACGGAGGGACGGATGGAGGTTTGGACTGGTGAGTTACCGCAGCGCAACTGTGGCCGATTTTCACGGCCTTCCCTGCTGGGCGGGATGGTATCAAGGAACAGCCGGAAATCAGCACAGGCGAACCCAGCCAACGCAACGGCGAATCCCAGAGCGCACCATAACGGGACCTGGTCAACTATTAATCATCATATCGAGATACATTGATATGTTTCTTGCCAAGCCTTCCAGCCTCACCTCATTTTCCGCCGTAATGACCGGATCTTCCGCTGACTCCGCCATCGGCCTTGGCGCGCTTTTCGCCGAGCGCATCGCCGTGCTCGACGGTGCCATGGGTTCCGTGGTGCAGGAATACAAACTGGCCGAGGCCGACTTCCGCGGGGAGCGCTTCGCCGACCACGGTCACGACCTGAAGGGCAACAACGATCTGCTCTGTCTGACCCGGCCTGAACTCGTGGAGGAAATCCACCGCCGCTACTTCGCCGCCGGGGCCGACATCGTCGAGACCAACACCTTTTCCGCGACCACGATCGCCCAGGCCGACTACCGGCTGGAGCCGATCGTGGCCGAAATCAACCAGGCCGCCGTCGCCTGCGCGCGCCGCGCCGCGGAGGCGGCCGAGCAGGAGACCCCGGGCCGGCGCTGCTTTGTCGCCGGGGCGATCGGTCCGCTGAATCGCACGCTCTCGATGTCACCCGACGTGAATCGCCCCGACTACCGGGCGGTCACCTGGACGCAGGTGGTCACAGCCTACGCCGAGCAGGTGCGGGCGTTGCTGTCCGCCGGGGTCGATGCGCTGTTGGTCGAGACCATTTTCGACACGCTCAACTGCAAGGCCGCGCTCTTCGCGATTGAAACCGTGTTCACGGAAACCGGCACCCGGGTGCCGATCATGATCAGCGTCACCATCACCGACGCATCCGGTCGCACCCTGTCCGGACAGACCATCCAGGCCTTCTACCACTCCATTCGCCACGCCCGCCCGTTCAGCGTGGGCATCAACTGCGCGCTCGGCGCCAAGGAAATGCGGCCCTACCTGGAGGAGCTGGCCGGCCTCGCCGAATGTGCCGTCACCTGCTACCCGAACGCCGGCTTGCCCAACGCCTTCGGCGGCTATGACGAAACGCCGGAGCACATGGCAACCGATCTCGGCGGCTTTGCCCGCGACGGTTTTGTGAATCTGGTCGGCGGCTGCTGCGGTTCGACCCCGGATCACATCGCGGCGATCGCCGCCGCGGTGAAGCACCACCGGCCCCGCCGGATCCCGGAGCGCCGCCCCGAGCTGCTCCTGTCCGGTCTCGAACCACTGACCATTGCCTGAATGAACAACGCCGCCTCCTCCTTTCTCGTCGTCGGCGAGCGCACCAACATCACGGGCTCGCCGCGGTTCGCCAAGCTCCTCAAGGCCGGCGACTGGGATGGCTGTCTGGCCATCGCCGCCCAGCAGGTCGAAAACGGCGCCAACATCATCGACATCAACGTCGACGAGGCGCTGATCGACGGCGAGGCGACCATGGTCAAATTCCTGAACCTGATCGCCGCCGAGCCTGACATCGCCCGGGTGCCGGTCATGCTCGACTCGTCGAAGTGGAGCGTGCTCGAAGCCGGCCTGCAGTGCCTGCAGGGCAAGGGCATCGTCAATTCGATCTCGCTCAAGGACGGCGAGGCCGAGTTCCTGCGCCGGGCCCGCCTGCTCATGCGCTACGGCGCGGCTGCCGTGGTGATGGCGTTCGACGAGCAGGGTCAGGCCGCCACTCGCGATGAAAAGGTGCGCATCTGCACCCGGGCCTACCAGCTGCTCACCGGCAGCGGATTTCCGGCCGAGGACATCATTTTCGATCCCAACATCCTCACCGTCGCCACCGGCATCGAGGAGCACAACAACTACGCCAACGACTTCTTCGAGGCCACGCGCATCATCAAGCAGACCCTGCCCCGCGCCAAGGTGTCCGGCGGCGTGTCCAACGTGTCCTTTTCCTTCCGCGGCAACAATCCGGTGCGCGAGGCCATGCACACGGCGTTTCTCTACCACGCCATCGAGGCGGGTCTCGACATGGCCATCGTCAACGCCGGCATGCTCGGCGTCTACGACGAGATCGAACCCACCCTCCGCGATCTCGTCGACGACGTGCTGCTCAACCGGCGCAACGATGCGACCGAGCGTTTGATCGAGCACGCCGAGGCGTTGAAGGCGGAGGCCGACGCGGCCAAGGCCGGCGGGGTCGTGGCCGACAAACCCGCCGCCGCCGCGTGGCGCGAACAGCCCATTGAGGAGCGCATGAAACACGCGCTGGTGAAGGGCATCGACACCTTCATCGAGGCCGACACGGAGGCATGCCGCACCGATCCGCGGTTCCCCCGCCCGCTCGACATCATCGAGGGACCGCTGATGGACGGCATGCGCGTCGTCGGCGACCTGTTCGGTGCCGGCAAGATGTTCCTGCCCCAGGTGGTGAAGTCCGCCCGGGTGATGAAGAAGGCCGTCGCCTACCTCACGCCTTACATGGAGGAGGAGAAGGCCCGGGCCCTCGCCGCCGGCGGCACCGCCCGAGCACAGGGCAAGTTCCTCATCGCGACCGTGAAGGGCGACGTGCACGACATCGGCAAGAACATCGTCGGCGTCGTGCTCGCCTGCAACAACTACGAGGTGGTCGACCTCGGGGTGATGGTGCCGTGCGACAAGATTCTGGCCAAGGCCCGGGAGATCGGCGCCGACGTCATCGGTTTGTCCGGACTCATCACGCCGTCGCTCGACGAGATGGTGCACGTCGCCAAGGAAATGACCCGCGAGGGTTTCGACATCCCGCTGCTGATCGGCGGTGCCACCACCTCGGCGGCCCACACCGCAGTCAAGATCGCGCCCGAATACGCGGCCGGCGTGGTGCACGTGCTCGACGCCTCCCGGGTCGTCAACGTCGTGAGCGCGTTGCTCAGCGACACGCAGAAGCCGGCGTTCATCGACGGGAACGAGGCCAAGCAGCAGCAACAGCGCGAGGCCTTCGAGGCCCGCCGCAACCGCAAGCCGCTGCTGCCGCTGACCGAGGCCCGGGCGCGGGCCCCACAGTTTGACTGGGCCACCGTGGACATCCCGCGACCGGAATTTCTGGGCCCGCGCATCACCCGTGAAGTCGCCCTGGAAGAGATCATTCCCTTCATCGACTGGGGACCGTTCTTCTCCACCTGGGAACTGCACGGCCGCTATCCCGACATCCTGACCGACGCCATCGTCGGCGACGAGGCGACCAAGCTATTCGCCGACGCCCAGGCCATGCTCAAACGCATCGTCGCCGAGGCGCGCTTCCAACCACGGGCGATTCAGGCCTTCTTCCCGGCCAATGCGGTCGGCGACTCCGTTGAACTCTACGCCGATGAAAACCGCACCGCGGTGATCGAGACCTTCCACTTTCTCCGTCAACAGCAGGCCAAGCCGGAGGGGCAGTTCAATCACTGCCTGGCCGATACCATCGCGCCGAAGGACAGCGGTCGGATCGACTACCTGGGTGGCTTCGCCGTGACCGCCGGCCCGGGGGTGGAGACCTTCGCCCACGCCTTCAAGGAGGCCGGCGATGACTATAACGCCATCCTGGTGCAGGCGCTGGGCGATCGCATTGCGGAGGCCATGGCGGAATACTTCCACAAGCAGGCGCGCGACGCATCCGGCTACGGTCGCGACGAGGCCCTGACCATGGCGCAGATCATTCGGGAAAAATATCGCGGTATCCGGCCGGCGCCGGGCTACCCCGCCTGTCCCGATCACACCCAGAAGCAGCAGCTCTGGCGGCTGATGGACATCGAGGCCGCGACCGGCATCGCCCTCACGGAGTCGTGCGCCATGACCCCGGGCAGCAGCGTGAGCGGATTCTACTTCAACCACCCCGAAGCCAAATACTTTGCGGTGGGCAAACTCGGCCAGGACCAGGTCAAGGACGAGGCGGCCCGCAGCGGCCGCGACCAGTCCGAAGTCGAACGCTGGCTGGGCCCCTACCTCGACTACTGAGCCGAACCGTTGGCGGAACATGGCGGCGAGTCGCTATATCGGCACCATCACGCGGCTGCAGGTGCAGTCCGCGAGTCTGATGGAGGAAAGGCCGGACGGGCGGTGGTTCAATCCGGAGCCCCTGCGCGCATGCGACTGGCTCGAATTGACCGCAGATGGAGCCACCGGGCCGGACCCAGCCGGCAAGCGTCTGAACGACATTCATAACCGGTCACACCCGCAAACACGCTATCGCGACGGCAACGCGCTCTCCGTGGCCTTCACCTCACACCACACCCGGATCGAAACCCACTTCGGCCGGGAACTACCGCCGACCGCCGCCGGTGAGAACATCATCGTGGAATGTGACGAAGCGATTGAACCTCAGGTCGTCGCGGGAGGACTTTGTATCGAATCAGCGCACGGATGGGTGATTCTAGACCACGTGGTGCCTGCACCCCCGTGCCTTCCCTTCGTTCGCTATCTCATCGGTCGTCTCGACCTCCCGGCGCTTGAGGCGAGCGCCGCGCTGCAGTTCCTGGACCAGGGCATGCGCGGTTTTTACGCAGCACTGCAACTGGCCACTCGTGAAGTCATCAAGGTTGGCGACCAGGTCTGGACTTTAGCGACTGCACCCTAGCGCCCATCGCGACTGCGCTGCACAAACCGCCGTATAGGCGTGCAAGCCCGCCTCGAGTCAGCCTAGTCTGCGGCCTCAACTCCGACCCCATGAATCGTCGCTCCTTTGTTTCCTCCCTCGCCGTCGCCGGCGCCGCCGCGGCCACCACGCGTCTCTCCGCCCAGGGCACCGGTGCCCGCCCAACCCTCGGCATCATCGGCTGTGGCTGGTATGGCGGCGTCAACTACAACGTCTTCACCCGTTGCGGCGACTTTCGCGTCACCGGGCTGTGCGACGTCAATACCCGGAATCTGCAGACCACGCTGGCCGAGGTGGCAAAGCACCAGTCCGAGGTGCCGGCCACCTACGCCGACCATCGCGAAATGCTCGCAGCGGGTGCGCCGGACATCGTCATCATCGCAACGCCGGATCACTGGCACGCGTTGGAAGCAATCGAATCGATGCAGGCGGGATGCGATGTCTATCTGGAGAAACCGATCGGAGTCGATGTCATCGAAGGCGAAGCCATGGTCGCCGCCGCCCGCAAATACGACCGGGTCGTGCAGGTGAACACCCAGCGGCGGAGCAACCCGATCTACCTCGAAGCCCGCGACAAATACATGCGCAGCGGCGCCCTGGGCAAAATCGCCCTCGTCGAGACTTACAGCTACCTCGGTATCGAGGGCTGGAGCAACGGGCCCATTCCCGACGCGGCGGTGCCGGCGCACCTCGACTACGAGCGCTATGCCGGGCCCGCACCCAAGGTGCCCTACAAGGACATTATCGAGGACCGCGGGTGGCGCTCCTTCAAGGAATACGGCAACGGCATCATCGGCAACGTGGGGGTGCACATGATCGACAAGGTGCGCATGCTGCTCGACCTCGGCTGGCCGTCCTCAGTCCACTCCACCGGCGGCGTCTACGTGCACAAGAACTCGTTCTCCGAGGTGTCGGACACGCAGCATGCGGTGTTTCGCTATCCCGACCTCGACGTCAGCTGGGAACACCGCATGTGGGGCCCGTCGCCGATCCCGCAGCGCCACTGGAGCGACCAGTGGGGCGCCAAGTTCATCGGCGAGGGCGGCACGCTCAATCTCACCATGTACGAATACGTCTTCACCCCGGCCGACGGCGGTCCGCGCGAAGGGCGCCACATGATGTCCACCAGCGGGGATCTCGAGAACATCGACTTCAGCCGCGGCAATGTCTTCCAAGTCGCCGAGGACAACCACGTGAAGGACTTCCTGGCCGCCCGCCAGACGCGGAGCCGACCGTTGGCCGACATCGAAGAGGGCCATATCTCCAGCGCGATGTGCGTGCTGGCCAACCTGTCGGCCGAACTCGGCCGGTCGCTCGCCTACGACCCGGCCACCCGCACCATTCCGGGCGATGCCGAGGCCACCGCCCAACTCGCCCGCCCCTACCGCGCGCCCTACACACATCCGGATCCGGCCCACGTCTGATTCCGGTGCCGCGCGGCGCGCGCGGTTCGGCTCTACTAAATAGGTGGGCTCCAATTCACTTCGTCGGGGTCATAGAGGATACCCGCCGTCGGCTCGTCCGGAGAGTTTCACCCGCAGCCGCTGGGAACCCGAAGCCCAGGCGTCATCCCCGCCATGCAACCACCGCCCTCAGTGCCCGCGTCCAGTCCTGAAACCGACCCGCCGGGCGGTGCGGTGGTGAACCCCTGCGGTCATTGGGAGGGCACGATTGAGTTTCAAGACACCTCGTTGCCGGTTCGGGTGGATCTGACTGCCGACGATGCGCCCGACGCCCGGCTGCATGGCACCATCGACCTCACCACGCTTGGCCTGCGCGGCCATGCCTTGGTCGACGTGGCCAGGGAAGGCGATGTCGTTCGGTTCGAAATCCCGCATCTGCCGGGCCGCCCCCGGTTCAACGGCACCCTGTCGAGTGATGGCCGGCAATGGGCCGGGGCCTATTCCCAGCACGATGATATCTCGCCGTTCACCCTGCGGCGTTTTCCCTGCTGCTGCTCAACTCAGTGCAATATTACCAAAACCTCTCCAGTCTGACCGGCGTGCTCGGCTACCTGGGGTCGGCGCTGGCCACGGCCATCGACATGGTGGCAGTCGCCGGCTCCGCGGTGATCAAGGAAGTACTGTGGCACGCCGTGCTCATGCTGACCGACGGCAAGGAAAAGACCCTCGGCCTGCTCACCCATAGCCGCGAGCTGGAGAGCCTGAGTCACTATCTGGCGCGCTTCCCCACCAGTAAAATCGTGCCGGCACTCCACACCGCCACCTATCAGGCGCTCGGCTCGGCCCTCCTGCTGGCCAGCGCGCATTTTCTGCAACGCCGGGCCCACCGCTCGCTCGCGGTGGAATCCTCGGCGAGCCTAGCCGCCAAACCCCGCCCCCGGCCCCGCCGACGGTCCGTCCGCCCGGCGGCGTCCGGATACCGGCGACGTTCGACCGTCAAACGCTGATCAAACGCCGTTCAACGGAAACAACCCCACCGTTTGCTTTCCTCGGATCCCGCAGGAACCGTGATGCTCTCTTACCTTTCCACCCCACGAATCATGAAAAAATCCACCCCCTTCATCTCCCTGCTGCTCCTCCTCGGCGTAATCGCCACGCCCTCGGCCGCGCAGCAGAATCGCCCCAGCCCCACCGCCACCGTCGAGGCGTCCGTCAACGGCCAGACCGTCAAAATCGTCTACGCCCGTCCCCAGACCAAACACCCCCGCACCGGCGAGATGCGCGAAATCTGGGGCGCCCTCGTGCCCTACGGCCAAGTCTGGCGTACCGGTGCCAACGAGGCGACCCTCATCACGACCAGTGCTCCCCTGATGGCCAACGGCAAGACCATCCCGGCCGGCACCTACTCCCTCTACAGCGTCCCCACCGCGACCGGCGGCGAGCTCATCATCAACAAGCAGACCGGCCAATGGGGCACCGTCTACAATGCCGATCAGGACCTTGTCCGGGTGCCGATGACCCGCCAGGGCGCCAGCGGTGAACCAGTCCACCAATTCACCATCGAGCTCAAGGCGGCCGACGGCGGCATCGCCCTAAACCTGATCTGGGAGGACGCCGTTTACACCACCGCGTTCACCTTGGGCTCCTGAGCCTGAGCTCCGATTCCCACACTTTGGCCCGGTCCCATGCGGACCGGGCTTTTTTGGGTTTATGCAAATTTTTTGCTCGTAAAGAAGCTGTCAAAATAGGTCTTTTACGGCCGGGTAATTCACCCTAATTCCTGCCTCCGTCATCCATGCTTCTCGAGTCACCGATCTTTCAGCGTTTTATCGAGCAACAACGCGCCGAATACGGTGGCCGCTGGGAAGTCAGTGAAGACCTCTGGGCGGTGTTCGCCGTGCCGGCCGACGACCTGGCCCGGCGGCAGATCGCCGAGGAGTTGCTGGCCGAGGCGCCCTTCCCGTCCTACCCGGGGGAATCGGAGGACTCCACCTGGGCGCTCTACTATGTCGAGACGGCCCATCGCCAGGCCGCCATCGACTGGCTGGATGAGTTGCACCGAGCCCTGCGCGGCGAGGTAAAGCCGGTTTCGGCCGACACCGCGGCGCTGGTCAATGCTCTGATGGAGTCGGACATGCCCCACCGTGTCGCCACCCAGCTGGTCAACCTGCACAAGGAGGAAGTGCTCACGGCCGGCGCCCTCGACGACCGCGCCACCGTGCGCGGGCTGCTCGACCGGCTGCACAACCGTGAACCCCTCTACTTAAACGCCTTTCAGGCCCTGCTGCAGGGCCATCTTTTCGACCTGGTGATGCTGAAGGCCTGCCTGATCGACGAGGATGTTCAATTGCTCAATCAGCTGACCCAGGGGTCGCTCTCGCAGGACCCGTTTGACAACAACCGCCAGGCCACCGCGGGCAAAATCCGGCAGCTATTGATCCGGTTCGGACTGATCAATCCCCTCGACCAGCAGCGCAACCGCGAGATTGGCAATCCCTACAGCCTACTCACCGATGTCACGGCCACGGCCGACGAGGTGGAGTTCCGCCTCGACGGGGCCGCGCGCACGACCCGACTGGAAAATTTCGCCGAGGCGGTGCGGGCCCTGCGCCGCACCCACTACCTGGGCGCCGATGTGACCGCGGCAGCCACCCGTTCCCCCTGGAGCCAAAACGACACCGGCTATCCGATCCGCGCCATCAAGCAGCGCATCAGTCTGCACGCCGACTTCAGCCCGCTCGAATGGCTGTATTTCTTTGAGCGGTCGCTCGTACCGGCGACCTGAGCACCGGAAAAACGGCCGGGGAACGTGGCTCGGGTTGCCTCCGGGCGACGCAACCGATTGCATGTGGTCATTCAGACATGATCACCCGTCACCTGTTCTCCCTGCCCTCTCTCCGTCTCGCGTTGCTGGGCGCCCTGTTGCCGCTGGTCAACATCGCCGCCCCGCAAAACGCCGCCCCGATCCACGGTCACCTCGACGCCAACCGCGCCAACTACGAGGCCATCGCCCACCAGATCTGGAGCTGGGCGGAAGTCGGTTATCAGGAAACCCGCAGCAGCGGCTTGCTGCAGCAGGCGCTGGGCGACGCCGGCTTCACCGTCACTCCGGGCGTGGCGGACATTCCCACCGCCTTCATCGCGAGCTACGGCTCCGGCGGGCCGGTCATCGCCATCCTCGCCGAGTTCGACGCCCTGCCCGGCGTCTCCCAGGACGCCGTGACCAGCCCCCAGCCCCTGGAGCAAGGGGCGGCCGGTCACGCCTGCGGCCATCATCTCTTCGGCACCGGCTCCGTCGCCGCCGCCATCGCGGTGCGTGATTGGCTGAACGCCACCGGCCGGCCCGGCACGATCCGCGTCTACGGCACCCCTGCCGAGGAGGGCGGCTCCGGCAAGGTCTACATGGTCCGCGCGGGCCTCTTCGACGACGTCGATGCCGTGCTCCACTGGCACGCGGCCGACCGCAACTCCGTCTGGATGTCGAGTTCACTGGCCAACAAGTCCGCCAAGTTCCGGTTTCACGGCATCGCCTCCCACGCCGCCGCCGCGCCCGAGAACGGCCGTTCGGCGCTCGATGGCGTCGAGGCCATGAACCACATGGTCAACCTCATGCGCGAGCACGTGCCGTCCGAGGCGCGCATCCACTACGTCATCACCCGCGGCGGCGAGGCCCCCAACGTGGTGCCGGCCTTCGCCGAGGTGTTCTACTACGTCCGCCATCCCGACCGCGCCAACGCCCAGGCCATCTGGGAGCGGGTCGAGGACGCCGCCCGTGGCGCCGCGCTCGGCACCGGCACCACCGTCGACTGGGAGATCATCCACGGCAATTACGAGCTGTTGCCCAACGAGGCGCTCGGCCGCGCCATGCAGGCCAACTTCGACGCCGTCGGCGGCGTGGTCTATGACGACGCGGAAACGCAGTTCGCCCACGAGCTCGGCCGGACCTTCATCACCGGCCGGCCGCTGTCCCTCGACCTCGCGTCCAGCGTGCAGCCCTTCAACCCCAACGCCCCCACCATGTCGGGCTCGACCGACGTGGGCGACGTGAGCTGGGCCGTGCCCACCATGGGCCTGCGCGCCGCCACCTGGGTGCCCGGCACCAGCGCCCACAGCTGGCAGGCCGTCGCCTGCGGCGGCATGTCGATCGGTCACAAGGGCATGCACGTCGCGGCCAAGACCCTTGCCCTGACCGCTGCCGATCTGTTTGAACAACCCGAAGTACTCGCCGCCGCCAAGGCGGAGTGGCAGCGCCGCCGGGGGGAGGACTTCCATTACGTGCCCCTGCTCGGCGACCGGGCCCCGCCCCTCGATTACCGGAACTGAACGGACCGGGCCGTGTCCTCTGGCTACCCATGAAACCCCTCCGCCTGCTCCTGCTGCTGGCCACCCTGGTGGGCTTCGCCTGCGCGGCCGATGATGAACCGACTCCGGCGGCCAGCTACGACTCGGAATCCCTCTACATCGTCCTGATCGACACCCTCACGGCCGAGGGCATGTCGCCCGACATGTTCGAGCGCTACGAAACCCAGATCCGCCGCGCCTTCGAACGGCAGCGCTGGCCCACCCCGCTCAAGTTCGAGCGCGGCCCATTTGAGGGACCGCCCGATTCCGTCGAGCTCGTGCTGAACATCCAGGGCCTCAACAACGACGTGCCCGGCGAGGTGCGGTTCCGCACCTGGCTCACGGTGGTCTACGACGGGGGCAAGCAGGACCTCGGCCTCGTCACCGCCACGATCCGGCCGCAGTTCGGCGCGCGGATGGACGAGTTGCTCGACCAGATCCTGTTCGCGGCCGGCGAGGCCATTCTGGAGCGTCTCGAAGAGGCCAATCTCGCGCTCAACTGAACGTAGTCGCGGCTCGCCTTCGAGCCGCCCACCCGTTTTCGGTGGGACTGTGAGTCAAGCATCCGCCCCTTCGTCCCCGCGTCCCACTTCCGCCGATCCCTGCCCCTGTGGCAGCGGACGCACCTTCGGAACCTGCTGCGAGCCGGTCCTAGCCGGCACCACGCCGGCGGCCAATGCCGAGGCACTGATGCGTTCGCGTTACACCGCGCACGTGGTGCATGATTTCCTGTATCTGCATCGCACCTACCTGCCGACGGCCGACCAGCCGCACAGCGGCGAGGACGACCTCGACCCGAGCGTCACCTGGACCAAGCTGGAAATCCACGCCCACGAGCCCGAGGTGCGCCCCGGTGTCTCGCACGTGGATTTCTCCGCCCACTTCAACCAGCACGACCGCCCGGGCGTCATGCACGAGAAATCGGAGTTCGAGCAGCGCGACGGGAAGTGGATCTTCACCCGCTCCCTGCGCGAAGGCCCGGCACCGGTCACCGCCGGCCCCAAGGTCGGCCGCAACGACCCGTGCCCGTGCGGGTCCGGCAAGAAATACAAGAAGTGCTGCGGGGCGTGAGGGAGGAACGCCACGCCGTGGCGTCCGTTGATCGTCAAGGCCTGCGGACGCCTCGGCGAGGCGTCTCTACCCGTCAGCCGTTGGCGCGGCGCTCGGCGAGGGTGGTCTCGATCTCGTCCATCTTCTTGGCGTCGAGCGGATACACCCAGATCGCGTAGGCTTTCGCAAACGCGAACAGGGCCGGCACGATGGAGAACATCAGCGTGATGCCGAAGATCGAACGCTCGGTCTGGTCGACATTGGCGACATAGCCGAACCAAGCCATGATGTAGCCGGCGCCGGTCGTCGCGATCATCGAACCCATCTTGAGCGAGAAGAGGGAGGCCGAGTGAATCAGGCCGGTCGAACGGCGGCCGAACGTGTATTCGCCGTAGGCCGCCACGTCGCCATACATCGACCAGATAATGGCCGCGGTGGGACCGAACATGAAGGTGGCCATGCAGTTCACGACCATCATGAGGGCATATTGGTCCGTCGGGATGACGTAGAAGGTCAGGATGCACACCGCGGTGCCCACGCACATCGCGACGGCCAGCGGCTTCTTGTCAAAATTGCGCAGAAAGAAACCCACGCAGAGGATGCCGATCACGTTGAACAGCTTGCCCACCCCGAGGAACAGCGAGGTCTGGTCGAAGATCCAGAACACCTTCTCGTCACTGACTCCCACCACATACTTGAAGTAGGCGATCGTGACCGAGTCGCGCATCACGAGGAAGGTCGTCGAAGCCACCGCGCCCCAGAACAGGATCACCCAAGGCTTGTTCTTAAACAGCTCCTTGATCTCGCCGATCGCGTCGTTCTGCTGCCCCACCGGCGGCTGCACCCGCTCCCGGGTCGTCGCAAACGTGATCAGGAACATCACGATCGAGATGAGCGCGAACAGCGCCATGGTGAATTGGAAGCCGCGGATCTCATCGCCGTCGCCCAGCATCTCGACGATGGGTCGGACAAAGAGCGCGATGAGGAAGCCGCCACCGAAGGCGCCGACGAAACGGAAATTGGAGGCGATGCGGCGGGCGTTGGACGACGGACTCAGCACGCCCATCAGCGACGAATACGGCACGTTGATCGCCGTGTAGGCCAGCATCATCAGGGAATAGGTGATGTAGGCGTAGACCAGCTTGCCGGCCTGATCGAGGTCCGGGTTGGCGAAGATCAGGTAGCCGCAGATGCCGTACGGAATCGCCATCCACAGCAGGTAGGGCCGATATTTGCCCCAACGGGTGCTGGTGCGGTCGGCGAGCAGCCCCATGGCGGGATCGGTGAAGGCGTCGATCGCCTTCGTCACCAGCATCATCGTGCCCGCGGCGGCCGGCGCGATGCCGAACACGTCGGTGTAGTAATAGAGGAGAAAGATGCCGAACGTCTGAAAGAAGAAGTTCGAAGCCATGTCACCCAGGCCGTAGCCGAGGTTCTCCTTGAACGATAGCCGGGCACTGTCCGCGGTGGGGGTCGGGGTTTGGGGCATTGGGCGAAACTACGCGCCCCCACTGCCCGAACAAGTGTTTTAGTCGGGCGATTTACGCGAGGTCAGCGGGGCCAGGGAAAGCGCTCCCGACCAGCCGTCAACGGATGCTCCTCCTTCCGCCCGTCGATGAACACCGCGACCCACTCGGCCAGGCGCTGGCCCAGGCGGCGACACGCCTCGATCTCCTTTTCCGCGCGCGGTTCGCCGGCCACCGTCGCGCCGTAGTGCAGTGTGTAGCCCCGCGCCACGTAGTCGGTCGCACCGAACACCAGGAAACCGTAGTTCATCAGGATCACATTGAGCGTCTGGCAGGTGAGTTCGGCGCCGCCACCCCATCCGCCCTGGGTGGCGAAGGCACAACCAAGCCGGCCGTCGATCTCCGCCCAGGCTGGCTGCATCGTGACGTCCCAGAACTGCTTCATCTCCCACGGCACCGTGCCCATGTTGGTGGGCGCACCGAGGGCGATACCGTCGCACCACTTCACGTCGTCGAGCGTCGCCTCCTGCACCCGCCGCAGCCGCACCTCGGTCTGCGGAATGCGCCGCGCCCCGGCGGCCACTTCGTCCGCCATCTTGGCGGTGTTGCCGCTCTCGGAAAAATACAGGACCAATACCTTGCCCATGGGGGGCAGCAGAAGGTGCAACCGGCCGATTGGCAACCGGGAGCTGACCGCTAACCCGCGAAAGCGAACCCGGCTCAGGCGCCGGTGATCGCGACGCGCTCGCCGGAGTTCATCGCGGCGTAGATGCCTTCGAGAATCACCATGTCACGCCGACCCATTTCACCGCTGACCTTGGAAACCCGATCCTCCTTCACGCACCGCGCGAAGTCATCCATCTGCAGCGCCTGCTGCGGCAGGTTGGGCACGTCCACCGGGCCTTCGCTGGTCTGGGCGCGGATGCCGCCGTAGCCGAAGGCCGGCTGAACCTCGAACCAGCCGTTGGCGGCTTCGGCCCGGAACTGGTTGCCGCGGCCGTTGTAGCTGCAGGCCGCTTCGCAAACCTCGCCGCCGGGAAACTCCATCGTCCACTCGATCGACTCCTCGACGTCCTGGAAAAAGTCCGGCCGCTCCTTCGGCAGCTGACGGGCGGTCACCGCCACCGGGGCGACGCCGCCGGCCGCCATGCAGGCTTCCTGGATGACATAGACGCCGAGGTCCATCAGCGGTCCGCCTCCAGCCAGCGCGTGCTGGGCCCGCCACTGCATGCCCCGCATCACGAAACTGAAATTTCCCTGCTGCTTCATGAAGCGCCCAAATTTCTGCGTGCGGGCCAGCTCTCGCAGGACTTCATGGTGTGGCTCAAAGTGCAGCCGGTAACCGATGGAAAGCTTCACCCCCATCTCCCTGCACTTGGCGATCACGGCGTCGGCTTCGGCCACGCTGACGGTGAAGGGCTTCTCGCTGGTCACGTGCTTGCCGGCCTCGGCCGCCTTGATGCAGTGCTCAGCGTGGAGCGCGTTAGGCGTGACCACGTAGACAATGTCGATGTCCGGATTGTCCGCCATCTGGTGCATGGTGTCGTAGTGCCAGATGTTGCTCTCCGGAAAACCGTGCTCGGAGGCCCATCGCCGCCCCTTGGCGGCGTCACCCGTCACCACGCCGGCCAAGCGGCAATGTTCCGTGAGCTTGAGGGCCGGCGCCAATTGTCCGGTCGCGTAGCCGCCGAGGCCGACCAGGGCGACGCCAAGCTTGCGACCGCCCGCCGCCTGGGCGCGCAAACCGCCGGCCATCAGGACCGAGGAGGCTGCCAGCGAACTGGTACGGATAAACGAACGACGGGAAACGGCAGGGGTGACAAAGGGGGACATGGACCGAGCATCACGCCTCCCCGCCGCCTTGGCGACATTTCCCTGCCCACCCCCCGCCAATCGTTCACCATGGGGCGTGGCCGCGGGAAGCAGGCTCAGGGCACCTTGAGGCCGAGCTTCTTGAGCTTCGGTACCGTAATGTTGAGCACGTAGCGGTCGCGCGGATTCCGCTTCACGTAGTCCTGATGGTAGTCCTCGGCGAGGTAGAAGGTATCGAGCATGACCAGTTCGGTGGCAATGGGTTTGGCCAATCCCTCCTGGGCGGCGTCGCGGGACGCCTTGGCAATGCGCCGCTGCTCGGCGTCATGGGCCAGAATGATGCTGCGGTATTGCCGCCCAAAGTCCGGCCAGACCCCGCGGCCGTCGGTCGCGTCATGCGTCTTCCAGAAATAATCGATCAGTTCGCGGTACGTAACGACATCCGGATCGAACGTGATCTGCACCACCTCCGCGTGACCGGTCCGTCCCGCGCCCACCTGCCGGTAGGTCGGATTCTTCTCCGTACCGCCCGCATATCCTGACACCACGTCCAACACCCCGGGGAGCTGCTCATAGATCGCCTCCACGCACCAGAAGCACCCCGCTCCCAGGGTAGCCTTCTCTGGCGGTGCCCCACGCAGCACCGATGCGGTCAGAATAGCACATACTGCCAACAGCGTTCGCATCCTGGGAAGAGCAGCTGAGCCATGGGACTATTCCAAGGCCTACTCAATTTCATACATTTTCCGACCCGGCTTAAAGTTGCGGAAGGGATGAGCGACTACTTCGTTTGGCGAAGTCCATTAACCACCTCCTATGCCGGCCGACCTCAACGCCTACCTTGCCCGCATCGATTATCAGGGCGCGCTCACACCTACAGCAGAAACCCTGCGCGGCCTGCATTTTGCCCATGTGTGCGCCATTCCGTTTGAAAATCTGACCCCGTGGCAGGGTCTGCCCGTCCCACTCGACCTGCCAGCCCTGGAACAGAAACTCGTGCACGACCGGCGGGGCGGCTATTGCTACGAGCAAAACTGGCTCTTCGCGAGCGTCCTGACCCAACTGGGTTTCGCCGTCACACCGTTGCTCGCCCGGGTGCGTTGGCAGGTGCCGACGGAGGTGGTGACCGGCCGCTCGCATCTGTGCCTGCGGGTCGAAATCGACGGAGGGCCGTGGCTGGCGGACGTGGGGTTTGGCGGCGTGGGCCCCACCGAGCCGCTTCGCCTCGACACCGAGGGCCCTCAGTCCACCTCTCACGACCGCCGGCGACTGGTGCCGCAGTCCGACGGGACGGTGCTGCACCAGCTTGAGACCGAACCTGACACCTGGGCCGACCTCTATCGGTTGGAAACGGTCGCAGCGCCCCCCATCGACGTGGAAGTCGCCAACTGGTTCACCAGCACGCATCCGGATTCGCTCTTTCGCAACCACCTCATCGTCACCCGCGTGCAACCCGACCACCGCCGCGCCCTGCATGACCGCGAGTTCACCCGCCGCTATCGCGACGGCCGCACGGAACGCTGCGAGGTCGGCGATCTGGCCGGATTGCAATCGCTGCTCGCAGATGAATTCGGGCTGCCGCACGCATGGCCCTTCCCCGGCGGACTTCGCTTGCCGACACCAGCGGCGTGATGGCCTGCCGCGAACCCGACACTCCCAGCGGAGCGTTGCTGTTTGGAGCATTTCGTGCTCGGTGGATCGTTATCCCTTCCCCCACATGTCACGATTCCCACGTCTGCTCCTGCCCGTGCTGGGCGCAGGGCTGATCACGGGAGGTTGCCAGGTTATGAGCACCGAAGCCGCTTCCCCCGCGTCCAACCCGCTGCTGGTCGATAGCCCGCTGCCGTTCGGCTATCCATCATTCGACCGCATCGAATCGACGCATTTCGCCCCAGCCTATGCGACCGCCATGGCGGCCAAGCGTGCCGAGATCGCGGCGATCGTCGCGGACCCCGCTCCGCCCACCTTTGCCAATACCGTCATTGCGCTCGAGCGCGCCGGGCAGCTGCTGGACCGCGTCAACCGCACGTTCGCCAATCTGAACGGGACCATCACGGATCCGTTGCTGCAAAACGTGGAGGCGACGACCTCGCCGCAACTCGCGGCGCTGAATGATGAGATCTACCTCCATCCCACGCTGTTCGCCCGAGTCTCCGCCGTGCACGCCCAGCTGACCGCCGGCGATATCGAGCTCGATATCGAGTCCCGCCGTCTGGTTGAAAAGACCCACACCCAGTTCATCCGGGCCGGGGCGCAGCTTGACGACGCCGGCCAGCGCCGGCTGCGGGAGATCAACACCGAGCTGGCCACGCTCCAGACCACCTTCCGCCAGAACGTCCTCGCCGAGGTCAATGCCGCCGCCGTCTTCGTGGACGATGCAGCCGAACTCGACGGCCTCCGGCCCGAGGCCGTCGCCGCCGCGGCCGCTGATGCCGCGGCCGACGGCCAACCCGGGCGCTACAAGCTCGCCCTCACCAACACCTCCAACCAACCCGTGCTCGACCGCCTGAGCCACCGGCCGCTACGGGAGCGGATCCACACGGTCTCGCTCGCCCGCGGCAGTTCGGGCGGTCCCTATGACAATCGCGAGGTGGTCCTGCGCATCGCCCGGCTGCGCGCCGAACGGGCCCAACTTCTCGGCTACCCGCACCACGCCGCCTACCGCCTGGCAGAGTCCACCGCGGGCGCGACCGCCGCCGTGAACGAGCGGCTCGCCTCTCTTGCCGCCCCCGCGGCGGCGAACGCCCGCCGCGAAGCCGCCGCCCTGCAGGAGGCGATCGCAGCCGATGGCCAGGACTTCGCGCTGCAGGCGTGGGACTGGTCATTCTACACGGAGCAGGTCCGCACCAAGCGCTTCGACTACGACGAAAACGCCCTGCGCCCCTACCTCGAACTCGACCGCGTGCTGCACGACGGCGTGTTCCATGCAGCCACCCAGCTCTACGGACTGACTTTTAAGCCGCGGCCCGACCTGCCGGTCTATCATCCCGATGTGCGCGTGTGGGAGGTGTTCGACCGCGACGGCTCGACTCTCGCGTTCTTCATCGGCGATTTCTACGCCCGCTCCTCCAAACGCGGCGGCGCGTGGATGAATTCCTTCGTCGTGCAATCCAAGCTGCTCGGCACGCACCCGGTCGTCGGCAACCACCAGAACATTTCCAAGCCGCCCGACGGCGAGCCCACGCTCATGACCTGGGACGAAGTGAAGACCATGTTTCACGAGTTTGGCCACGCCTTGCACGGCATGCTGTCGGACGTGACCTACCCGCAGTTCTCGGGCACCAGTGTGCCGCGCGACTTCGTGGAGTTTCCTTCGCAGGTGAACGAAATGTGGCGCGACTGGCCGGCGGTGCTGGAGCACTACGCGGTGCATCATGCCACCGGCGAACCGATTCCCGCCGCCCTGCTGGCCAGGATCGAAGCCGCAACGACCTTCAACCAGGGCTACGCCACCAGCGAATACCTCGCCGCCGCCATTCTCGACCAGGCCTGGCACCAGCGCGGACCGGACGCGTTGCCGGCCACGATCGACGAGGTGCTGCCCTTCGAGTCGGCGGCCCTCCAGGCCGCTGGGCTGGATTTCGCACCGGTGCCCTCACGCTACCGCACGACCTATTTCTCACACACCTTCGGCGGTGGGTATTCAGCCGCTTACTACAGCTATATCTGGAGTGAAGTCCTGGCGGCCGACAGCGTCGATTGGTTCAAGGCTAACGGCGGCCTGGACCGCGCCGCCGGTGACCATTTTCGGGCCACCCTGCTCTCGCGCGGCGAGGCGGACGACCCGATGGACGAGGTGCAGGCCTTCCTCGGCCGCGAAGTCCGGATCGAACCCCTGCTCAAGAAGCGCGCGCTGGACTGAGCCCCCCATGTCCGCAACGCCCGCGACCACGCCACCATGACCGCCCGCGGCGTCACCTTCCTGGAATCTCCCCGCCACGAGCTCTACGGCACCCTCGCCGTCTTCAGCGATTTCTACGGCAACAAGCGGGACCTGCTCCAGCCAAGGCCGATCGATGCCCCCGCTAAACGCGATTGTTTCCGAGACGGGAAAGCCTAAATTTACTCCCATGCCCCTGCCCCTTCGCATCGCCCATGGCGTGATGAGCCTGTTGTTTTTTCTCTCGGTCCTGGTGCAGTTCAACGACCCGTCACCGCTGCCGTGGATCCTGATGTATGGCGCCGCGGCGGTCGCCACCGGCCTGGCCGCGGCCCGACGCCCGGTCGCCCGCAAGGCCGCCCTGCTGGTCGGAGCAGTCGCCCTGCTGTGGGAAGTTCACTACCTCTCGATCGGAGCCTGGCACACGCCCTTCAGCGCCCTCACCGAGGAATGGCATATGACCAGCACGGCAATCGTGGACGGCCGGGAGTTCTATGCCCTGCTCTGGATCGCCGCCTGTATGGGCTTGATCTGGTTCAAGCCTCCGCGGGCCGGCAAATCGCAGAAGGCGTAAGCCCGTCCCGCGGCGTTGACGCCGGCGGGAGAATAGGGATGAACTGACGGAACCGGTTCGGCATGTCCGCCCATGAGCCTACTCACCCGTATCAGCCTCATCCTGTTGCTGACCTTCGCGTTACTCGCGCTGGGGCTGGGACTTTCCTATCGTTCGGCCACCCAGAGTTTCTCCCAGCTGCGGGTGGATCGCAGTGATGAGCAAAAGCGCTTCCTGCACAGTGCGGCGGAGCTGCAGGGGGTGCAGTTGGACAGTCTGGTATCCAGCTATTCGTGGTGGTCCGACATGGTCGCCTTCGTGGCCGACCCCCAGCCGGAATGGGCGTCAGGCAACGTCGACAACATCGTCGGTATCCCCGGTGGGGGGGACGCGTTATGGGTCACCGATCCCGACCTCAACCTGATCCACGCCATCGATTCCGCCTATCAGCGCCCCGCCTTGCCCTTCGACCAGGTGGAGCAGCTCCGCAACCACATCGGCAACACTTACGAATTCGACTACTACACGCTGATCGGAGGGGAGTTATGGCAGATCTACGGCGCCGCGATCCAGGACCCTATTTTCTGGCGGCACGAGACCCCGGTCGTCGGCTATCTCCTGCTGGGCAAGCGCTGGGACGATACTTGGCTGGCGCGCCTCGGCGACCTCTGCCAATCGCGCCTGCGCATCGATTATGCGACCGAAACGCCGGCCGCCGCCCCGTTGCCCTCCAACGCGGCGCTGTCGCGCTTCACCTATCCCATCACCGGGCTGACCGGAGACACCCTCGCCATCATTGCCGGGTCCTACGACGCCACCTTTATCGAGCAGTCCCAGCAATCGCTCACCCGCCAGGCGCTGCTCTTCGGCCTCAGTGCGGCCATTGCCCTGACCTTGCTGGTGGTCGTCATCGGCCTGGCCGTGGTGCGGCCGTTGTCTCAAATCACCCGCAGCCTCGAGTCCCGCAACCCATTGCACTTGACGGACCTGTTGGGGGACAAGTCCGACTTCGGTGAAATCGCCCGCCTGCTCTCCTCCCAATTTCGTCAGGGTCGGATGCTGCAGGACGAGATCCGGCGCCGGCTCGCGGAGACCCGCCCCGGTGACGAAAACCACGAACGCGAGACCAACGAGGCCCTGCGTCTGCGCCTCGCGTCGGACCTGCATGATGGTCCACTCCAATCGCTCTACGCCGCGGGCCTCCAGATCAGTTCTCTCCAATCCAAGCTCGCCGCCGGCAAGCCCCCGCCGGTCGCCCAGCTCGAGTCGATCCGCAACATCCTCAAGGACTGCTCCGCCAACCTGCGCAACCTGCTGCTCGACCTCGAACCCGAGGAACTGCGCGATCAGGACCTGGAGACCGCCCTCCAGCGGCTCGAGCGCTACATGCAGTCGGTCTCGCGTCGCTCGGCGGAACTGACGATCGAGGAGAACCTCCTGGACAGCCTCGCCCGCGACGGCCAGCTCCACGTCTACTACATTGCCCGCGAGCTGATCAGCAACGCCTCGCGTCACGCCAAGCCCGAGAGCACCTCGCTGCACTTCCGCCGGGCCGCCGGATTCCTGCTGATCGAATGGGACAACGACGGCTTCGCGCCCACCGAATCGGTAAAGGCCGGCAACGGCCTGCGCAACATCTCCCAGCGTGTGCAGCAACTGGAAGGCAAGTGGTCCTACCGCATCCATCGCGGCAAATTCTGGCAGGTGCGGATCGAGATCCCCTTCACCGCGCTGGTCGGGTCCGTGACCATCGGGGCCGGCACGGAAACCCTGCCGGATTGAATTATTTCCGGTCGAGGCGCGTCTTACCGGCAAACCCTCGGATCCCGCCGGGAACATAAATCCGCCCCCCCTCTCTCACTTCATCATGTCCCGCCACCCCTTCCCTCGCCGTTTCATCGCCTCCGGTCGCCTAGCGGCGGGACTGATTGCGGCGTTGGTGCTGGGCCCGCTGACAGGCGCTGCGGCCCTGCCGCACCTCGATCAGCTTTCAGCGTCGGAATCCCTTGCCACCGGTCTCGTCGATCTCACCGACCAGGAAAGGGCCAACCTCGACAATCTCATCGCCTACGAGGTCGCTTCCGCCCGCGCCGGCGGGGTCACCGGTTTCGCCGGCACCTTCAGTTCGCGGCGTAGCGACGGGGAACTCGATGCCACGGGGCTCAACCGCCTCGGCGACGACCAGCGCGAACGCCTTGATCAGCACATTGCCGGGATGATCGCCGACCATGCCGCCGGACCTTTCGTGTATTCTCCCGCTCTCAGCGGTCACGGCGCGGCCGATGGCACCGATACGAGCGACGCCGCCGAGATCAAGGCCCCCGGCCTCATCCTGCGCCATGAGGTAAGCGTGACCGTCGGCGGGGGCGATGGCGGCAGCTATTACGGTGGCTCGGTCACCACCACCATGATCGATCCCAAGGGCCGGTGGGCCGCCAGCGTGAGCGTGGGGGCCAGCAAGGGCGCCACGCCCTACTACGGTCGCGGCCCCGGCCGTTACAGTCCGTGGTGGTAACCACCGGGTGACGCCCCGGCATGGAACCCGCCCTCGACGATCCCGTCGCCCGCAGTGCCCAGCTCGTGGCCCAGGCCCAGGCCGGCGACGAACACGCTTTCGGTGAACTCATGCAACTGCACTACGAGACCGTCTTCCGCACCGTCCTGGCGATCGTGCGCCATGAGTACGACGCGCGTGATCTCTGCCAGGACGTCTGGGTGAAGGTCTGGCAGCAACTGGCCCGCTACCGGGGCGACAGCAAGTTCACCACCTGGCTGCACCCCATCGCGGTGCGCCGCGCCCTGGATCACCTGCGCAAGCGCCGGCGATGGTTCGACCGCTTCGTATCGTTTCAGGCCGACGATGCTGAGTCCGCCGCCGAGCGGGCACCGGTCATCGCCGAGCCGGTTGACCCCGAGGCCGGGGCGCCTGCCCAACTGGAAGCCGACGAACGCCGGGAGCACTTTGAAGCCGTGCTCGCGAGCCTTCCCCCCAAGCATCGCGCCGTGCTCGCCTTGCGCGAGATTCAGGGTCTAAGTTACGACGAGATCGCCACCGCCCTTTCCTGCCGCCGCGGCACCGTGATGTCTCGCCTCTTCCACGCCCGCCGGCTGCTAGCCTCCAAACTCCGCGAAACGCCATGCGACTGATTCTTCTCCTCACCGCCCTCGGCTGCTGCCTCGGCGCCGGCCTGCCCACCGCCCAGGCCCAGGCGGACAGCGTCTCCCTCCGCACCATCCTGGTCAGCGCCTCCCGTGAGCCCGGCCAGACCGATCGCCGCCTCGCCCGCTACGAGTCCAACCTGCGCCGCATTTTGCGCTTTGAAACCTTTCAACAGCTCGGCACCGGCAATGGCCGCGCCGCCGTGCCCGGCGAGGCTCGCATCAGCATCGGGCAGGGACACACCCTGGCCTTCACCACCGAGCCGTCGCGCGACGACCGTATCCGGGTGGAAATCACCTGGAGCGCCGGCGGCAGTGATCTCATGCGCACCGGCCTCGTGCTGCGCCCCGGAGTGCCGGCCGTGCTGGGCGGCCCGGCCCGCAACAATGACGAAGTTTACGCCGTCCTCGTGATTGCGGAATAATCCGAATTTTTAGGCCCCATTTCTGAATATTCTCCGGGTGGGCTTCGTCCCAACTCCCGAACTCAACCTGGAGGAATCATGAAAACCCACCTCATTGCCTTGACCGCCCTCGCCGCCCTGACCGTCGTGCCCCGCCCTGCCACCGCCCTCGGTGACAAGGAGGCCGCGATCCTCGGCGGCATCCTGGGCGGTGTCATCATCGGGGCCGCCATCGACGATGCCCTCGATCACGATTACGTTGCCGTCCGCTACCATGGCGACCGGCGCGACCGCGACTGGGGCCGCCACGACGACCGCGGGCGCGGCCGGGATCGGGACTGGGGCCGCGACCGGCACGACCGCCGCGACGGCTACTGGACCTTCGAAACCGTTCGCGTCTGGGCGCCGAAGCGGGTCACCTACCGCTACGACCGCTGGGGCAACCGCATCCGCCACGTCGAACGCGGCTACTGGAGCCATGAACGCCGCCGCGTGTGGGTCCCGGCCCGTCGCCACGGTCACGGTTGGTAAATCCTCGTTTTGCCCGCCTCACCATGAACTGCCGCTCCGCCCAGGATCTGATCCTCGCCGCCCGCGACACCGCCCCCGGTGCCGCGGACGCGGCGGCCTTGGCGGAGCACGTGGCAACCTGCCCCGAGTGCCAGACCCTGCAGGCCCGGCTCGCCGAGGCCGTTGCCAGCTGGCGGGATTCCGATGCCGCGGTGGCCACGCCCGACCCGTTGCAGGAGTGGCACGCCATCCGCCGCCGCCTCCGCGGGGCGGGTCGGCCCGCTGAATCGACGACCCGCCGGGGCTGGGGTTTCGGACTGGCCTTCGGTTCCGCTCTCGCGATCGCCGTCGCCCTTTGGGTTGGGCGCACGCCATCTTCGTCCCACGAAGACCTGCCCGGTGGCGCGTCCATGGCCGCTGTGAGCGCGCCGGCGGGAGAAGATTGGGCCGCCCACTTTGCCTACACTCCCCGCGCTGAGTTTGTCGAAACGACCAACGAGGATGCCTCCCCCTTCATCTACCTCGATGAGGAATCCGAATGGCTCGTCGTATGGGTCAGCGATCCGCCCGCCGAGCGCGTCTCGATCTGAATCGCTCAACATCGACTGCCGCCGAGGCTTACCGCCGGAGGGGAATCGGCTAAGACCGTGCCATGCCCCGCTTCACTACCCCCATGGCCCTGCTCACTGCGCTCGTCTCGATGGCTTCTCCCAGTATCGCCCAGGATCGTGTCACCCATGACATCGTGTTCGCCCACGTCGACGGTCACCCGCTGGCGCTCGACCTCTACTTGCCGGCGACCGCGCCCAAGGGCATTCTCGTCTGGGTGCACGGCGGCGCCTGGCGCAGCGGTTCCAAGGACAGCGTCGACCTCAAGGGCATGACGGCGCACGGCTGGGCGGTGGCCAGCGTCGATTACCGCCTCTCAAACGTGGCGAAATTTCCGGCCGCCGTACACGACATCAAGGCCGCCATTCGCTACCTCCGGGCCCGGGCCGCCGAGCTCGGTCTGCCCGACGGACCCATGGTGGTCGGCGGATCGTCCGCGGGCGGTCACCTCGCGGCCGAAGTCGGCGTGACCAACGGCCATGCTGCTTTGGAGGGCACGGTCGGCAATCACCTCGACCAATCCTCCGCTGTCGACGCCATCGTCGATCTCTACGGGGCCAGCGACTTCACCACCATCCTGCAACAATCGACGCCCTATGGTCTCGATGTCCGCAGGCCGGCGCTCGATCTCTTCATCGGCGGCCAGCCCGAGGACGTGCCCGACCTGGCCAAACTCGCCAGCCCGATCTTCCACGTCGATGCCAACGATCCGCCGCTGTACCTGAGTCACGGCGACCGCGATCCGCAGATGCCGATCAATCAGGCCCACCAGATCTACGGCGCCTACCAGGCGCTGGGCCTGCCGGTGGTCTTCGAGGTCATGCACGGCAGCGCCCACGGCGGGCCGGACTTCACCAGTCCGGCCACCATGGCGCGCATCGACGCGTTCCTCACCGCGCAGCTCAAGCTGCCGTGAGCCGCGGGCTTACTTGATGCCGGAGAAGTCGGTCGACTTCAGGAAGATCGAATCGACCTTCGCGACCAGCCGCCCGTTTTCCTCGCTCTTGGCGCGGGCGACCTTCCATTCCTCGTCGTTGAGAAAGTTGCGCCAGTTTTCCCGGGCCGCTTCCCGGCTGGCGTGGGCGATCACATAGTAGAGTTTCGGCTCCGCGCCCTCCGCCGGCTCGGTCTCAACCCAGTAGCCGATGTTCTCGATGCCCACGCGCTCAAAGATCGCGCAGGTGTGATCGCGGAAGCGGGCCAGCAGGTCGTCCAGCTTGCCGGGATTCGGGTGATAGATGCGCAACTCGAACACGCGCTCCGCGGATTCGTGATGATTGGCGAGCGCCACCGGCGTGGCGACGAAGGCGGCGCCGATGAAGGCGAGAACAAACAACAGGGTCTTTTTCATAGGATTGGATAGGGAGATTATAGGGAGTTTAGGGCCATCACGCCTGCGCGTCGATTTCCCGGTAGGCGGCGATCAATCGATGTTCACCCTCCTCGCCGCGTAGGCTTTTGCCGTGCTCCATGCCGACGACGCCGTCGTATCCGCGGTCATGGAGCCATTGAAAGATGTGACGGTAGTTGATTTCACCGGTGGTGGGCTCACGCCGGCCCGGCACGTCGCCGACCTGGATGTAGGCGATCTCATCCCACGCATCGATCAAGTTGGTGATGAGGCTGCCCTCGGTGACCTGCTGGTGATAGAGATCGTCGAGAATTTTGACCGCAGGGCTGTCGACCATCTTGCAAATCTGATGGGCCTGCCCGACGCGCTGGAGGAAGCAGCCCGGATGGTCGATGCGGTTGAGCGGCTCAAGCACCGCGATCAAACCGGCCGGCTCCAGGATCTCGGCACAAACCTTGAGCATCTCGACCACGTTTTGGGTCTGGTACTCATCGAGCAGGCTCAGGTCGACGGTGCCCGGCACGATGGTCGTCCACTTCGCTCCCACCCGCTGGGCGACCTCGACAGCTTCGTGCATGCGGGTCTGGAGCATGGCCTTTACGCCCGCCGGGTCCCGTTGCCGGCGGTCGCGATCGAGCCGGTGGCCGCTGAAGGTCGGATGGTTGAACTCCGCGTAGGCCACGAACACGCCCATGGTCATGCCGAGGTCGCTCAGCAGTTTGCCCATCGCCTCCTGCACCTCGGGTGGGCGCTGGGGCGCGCCGTTGTCTTCCCAGGCGGTGAACCCCTGGTCATGGGCAAAGCGGATCTGGTCCAGAATGTCGGCACCGCCCAGTTCGCGGAAATGCCCCTCGTGCGGACCAAATTTCAGGGTGAACGGCGATACGCCGGCGGCAGGCTCAGCCGCCCGGAGTTTGCCCGCACCCATCACGGGCAGAGCACTGGCGAGGGCGGCGGATTTAAGAAAATCACGACGTTGCATTGGGGGTACGGGGTTGGTGAATTGAGTGACGGTCTACCCTGCCATGGCAACGACTTCCTTGTCGGCGCCGCTACCCCGCTTCTGTCCCCGCTACCACCATGCCCCTGCTGCGTCCCCTCTGCTCCACCGCCGGCTTGAGCCTGCTGGCCGTTACCCTGTCCGCCCAATCTGCCCCGACGGCCGTGCCCACGACCCTGTTCACGGTGCCCGCAGGCCTGGAGGCCACCCTGTGGGCGCAGGCCCCCATGCTGCGCAACCCCACCAACATGGACATCGACCGGGACGGTCGCATCTGGGTCACCGAAGGCGTCAATTATCGCCGCCATGCCGGCCGGGATCCGCAGGGCGACCGGGTGGTGGTGCTGGAAGACACGGACGGCGACGGCATTGCCGACTCCAGCCATGTCTTCGTGCAGGAGCCGTTGCTGGTCACCCCGCTCGGCATCGCCGTCATCGACAACCAGATCGTCGTGTCCTGCGCCCCAAACCTGATCGTCTATACCGACGTGGACCGCGATCTCCGCTTCGACCCCACGATCGACAAGCGCGACGTGCTGCTCACCGGGTTCGACGGCATCAACCACGACCACTCCCTGCATTCGGTCACCGTCGGTCCCGACGGCTTGTGGTATTTCAACGCCGGCAACGCGGGCGCCCTCTTCACCGACCGTTCCGGCCAGACGTTCCGGGTCGGCAGCGCCTACGATCCCGGCAATTTCCCCGGCGATCCCATCCCCGCCTGGCGCGGACCCGAGTACGCGGGCGCCGCCAGCGACGACGGTCACGTCTACGTCGGCGGCTTCACCGCCCGCATGCAACCCGACGGCACCCACGTCGAGGTCATCGGTTTCAATTTCCGCAACAGCTACGAGCAGACCGTGACCTCCTTCGGTGATGTCTTCCAGAACGACAACGACGACCCGCCCGCCTCCCGCACGTCCTACCTGCTTGAATACGGCAACGCCGGCTGGTTTTCGCGCGACGGCCGCCGGTTCTGGTCGGCCGACCGCCGGCCAGGACAGGACGTGCCCACCGCCGAATGGCGCCAGGAGGACCCGGGCATTATGCCGTCCGGTGACGTCTACGGCGCCGGCGCCCCGACTGGCATCGTCTACTATGAGAACGGCGCACTCGGCGACCAATGGCGCGGCCTGCTGCTCAGCTGCGAGGCCGCCCGGAATGTGATCTTCGCCTACCAGCCGCGACCCGACGGCGCGGGCTGGACGCTGCAGCGTTCGAACTTCTTCACCACCAATGTCGAGGAGCGCCTGACCGGCATCGACTCGCTCAACGGCCGGACCAACGACGAACTCTATTCCTTCTTCCGCCCCGCCGATGTCGCCGTCGGCCCGGACGGCGCCATCTACATCGCCGATTGGTTCGACCCCCGCGTCGGCGGCCACGCCGATCATGACGACACCCTTAGTGGCGCCATCTACCGGATCGCCCCGCCCGGGTTTACCCCCGAAGTGCCGAAATTCGACCTCGCAACAGTCGAAGGCCAGCTCACCGCGCTGCGCAGTCCGGCCGTCAATGTCCGCGCCCTCGGGGCCGCCCGCCTGCGCTCCGCCGGTGACGCCAGCGTGCCCGCCCTGCTGCCGTTTCTGCAGGATGATAATCCCTACATCGCCGCCCGGGCCATTGCCCTGCTGCCTCATCTCGGCCCCGGCGGTGAAGCTGCCGCGCGGGCACTGCTCAGTCACGACCGGGCCGACTTCCGCATCGCCGCGTTCCGGGCGCTGCGCCGCGCAGGCGCTGATCTGACGACTGCCCGCCGCAATCTGGCCACCGATCCGTCCTCCGCCGTACGCCGCGAAGTCGCCGTGGCGCTGCGCGACGTGCCCGCTTCCGCGGCGGTTCCCCTGTTGGTCGATCTCGCGCGGGGCTATGATGGCAGCGATCGCACCTACCTGGCCGCCTGGGGCATCGGCAGCACCGGCAAGGAGGAGGCGGTCTACGCCGCGCTCCGGTCCCAGGGCATTGAACGCGACTTGGGCGCCGACGCGGTGGCCGACATCACCTTCACGCTTGGGCCGAAGTCGGCTGTCGACTTCTTCCAACAACGCGCCGGCAACAAATCCCTTCCCCTCAGCCGACAGCTTCAGGCCGTCACGGCCCTGGGTTTCAATCCCACCCAAGCCGCGGCGACCGCGATGCTGAAGCTGGCCGAAAGCGCGACGGGACGCGTGCAGGAGAACGCCCTGTGGTGGATCCTAAATCACATGAACGAGCGCTGGGCGGACACCGATCTGGCCGCGCAGGTCAAGGCCGCCGGGATCTACGATCCTGCCACCGTCACCGTCGCGCCCAGCGTCATCCCGCCGGCCGATCCCGCCGCCCGGCTTTCCACCGAGGCTATCCTGGCGCTGCGCGGTGACGTAGCGCGCGGCGCCGACAAGGTGGCCGCCTGCTACGCATGCCATCGCCTCGGCGACCAGGGGGTCGACTATGCCCCACCCCTGGATGGCTGGGTTTCCCGCCAGAGCCGCGAGCTCACGGTGCAGGCCATCGTCGACCCCTCCCGTGACATCGCCAGCGGCTACGACGGTCGCAATGTCACGCTTACGGACGGCACCGAGGTGCACGGACTCGTGATCGCGCAAGGAGATCCGGTGGTGGTGAAGTCCATGGGCGGCATCACCCAGATGATTCCCCGCGATCGCATCGATCGGGTGCGCTGGTATGGCCGTTCACTGATGTTGAGCGCCGATCAGCTGGGCCTCAGCGAACAGGACGTCGCCGATATCGTCGCCTTTCTCGCCACCCAGTAGTCATCGGGCGGGCGATTCTCAGGCTCGCTCCAGCTGGGAAATCGCCCCAATTTCGCGGCCATGGTCCCTTGGCTTCGAACGTTCGCCTGGTTCGCGGTCGCCACCGCAGGCGCCATCGCCGAGCCCGAGCGCACGTTTGTAACCGTGCTGGGGACAACCGACCTGCACGGCCACATCCATCCCGTCGACTACTATACCGGCGAAACCACCCAGGACGGCCTCGCCAAGATCGGCACCCTCGTGCAACAGGCCCGTCTGCTCGACCCGGAGCTATTGCTGGTCGACTGCGGCGACACGATCCAAGGCACCCCTCTCGCTTACTACCACGCCCGCATCGATAACGAGCCGCGCGACCCGATGATGGAGGTGATGAATGCCCTCGGCTACGACGCGCTGGCCATCGGCAACCACGAATACAATTTCGGCCTCGAGGTGCTCAACAAGGCCCGACGGGAAGCGCGGTTCCCCTGGATTTCCGCCAACATCACCCTGACCGGATCCACCGACTCGGCCTATTCGCCCTACATCATCAAGAACGTGCGCGGCGTGCGGGTCGGGGTGTTGGGACTCACCACCCCCGGTGTGCCCAGCTGGGAGGAACGGGCCCACTATGAGGGCCTCGACTTCATCGACCCCGTGGCGGCAGCGAAACGGTGGGTCGCCGAGCTCCGGCGCCGCAACCGCGTCGATATCGTGATCATCGCCATGCATATGGGGTTGGAGGAGGACCTCACCACCGGCGTCACCTATCCGGGACAGGTGGAGCGGGAGAACGCCGCCGCCGCGATTGCCCGCGAGGTGCCCGGCGTTGATGCCATCCTGATGGGGCACACCCACCGCACGATTCCCGCCGTGACGATCAACGGCGTCCTGCTCACGCAGGCGGGACGCTGGGGCGATCACTTGGCCCGGGTCACGCTCTACCTCGATCGCGCGGAACCCGGCGACCCGTGGCGGGTGGTGGGCAAAACCGCCACCGTCCACCCGGTCACCGCCGACATCCCGCCAGATCCCGCCATCCTCACCCTGACCCAGGAGACCCACGACGCCACGCTCGCCTGGCTCGACGAACCCATCGGGGAAATCGACGAAGCGCTCACGGCCGAAAATTCGCGCTATGAGGACACGGCCATCATTGACCTGATTCAGCGCGTCCAACTCGACGTGACCGGTGCCGACGTCTCGCTGACCGCCAGCTTCAACCCCTCCGCCCGGCTCCCCGCCGGCCAACTCAGCGTGCGCGACATCGCGGGGCTTTACATCTACGAGAACACCCTGGTGGTGGTGGAGTTGACCGGTGCGGAACTCAAGTCGGCACTCGAACACGCCGCCACCTACTTCGGCCCCGCCCGGCTCGACGCCCGCACCGCCGCCGACCTGGTCGACCCGCGGGTGCCGGGCTACAACTTCGACATCGCCGAGGGGGTGGACTATGTGATCGACCTTAGCCGACCCCGCGGCGAACGCATCGTGGACCTGACCTTCGCCGGCCAGCCGCTCGCGCCCGAGCGCACCCTGCGGGTCGCTCTCAACAACTACCGCCAGTCTGGCGGCGGCGGCTACACCATGCTGCGCGACGCTCCGGTGGTGGCGCGATACAGCGAGGGATTGCGCGATCTGATCATCAAGTGGGTGCAGGAGCATCCCGACGCGATCCCGACCGAACCCTCCGATAATTGGTCCATCCGTCTGCCATAGACACAGCGACTATTGGCTTTTCTCCCCCGTGCCGTCAGGCACGCTGACCGCCGTGGCCACGACCGATTCCACCGCCGACTCCCATGCGTCGTCAGCCCGCGTCCAGCGCCATCTGGCCTTCGGCTGGTGGTCCCTGTTGGCTTGGCTGACGGTGGGCGTCGGACTGGAGGCACTGCATGGTTTCAAACTGGGCTGGTATCTGGATGTCGGTTACGAGATGCGCCGGTTGATGCTGACGCTGGGGCACGCTCACGGCACGCTGCTGGCGCTGGTCAACATCGCCGCGGGCCTGACGCTGCGGGGCACGTCCCTGACACCCCCGAAATTCGGTTCGACCGCCTTGATCTGGTCGGGCGTACTGCTCCCCCTCGGCTTTATCCTGGGCGGCCTTGCCGTCCACGACGGTGATCCCGGCCTCGGGGTGCTGCTAGTGCCGGTGGGCGGTCTGCTGCTGTTGATCGGGGTCGGCACGTTCGCGCGAATGGTGGGGCGGAGCCGGTAGGTTCGGCCCTCCGCGCCGACCGGAAAACGCGACCTCCCTTCGATCAAGATCGGACGTCTCGGCGAGGCGTCCCTACCCTCCAGCCGGTCTTATTGCAGCAACAGGTGGATATCGAGACCGTCGAGCAGGGTGCTGGACGCCGGGCCGGAAGCGCTCGGTGGCATCGTGCCGCGGGCCAATCGCACCATCGTCGCGGCTGCGGATTGTTCGGCCTGGAGCTGGCGCAGTGCGGCGATCTGGGCCGGAGCCAGCACCTCCGCGGACCGCACCACCACCTCGTCGGTGATCCGGCTCGCCTCGGCCGTGCTCTGCACGATCGGCACCGCCCGACGGTCCTCGGGGCTCAGTACGACGGAGACCCCGGGCAGGCTCTCGTTGCCGCCGCCGGACTCGGCCAGGGTGGAGACCAGAGCCTCCGCCTGGGCCGGCTGCAGCGGTGTATCCGTGTAGCTAAGACGCTGGGTCAGCTGGGCCACGGTGGCGCGCTGCGGCAGGGTGGCCTCGAACGCCTTGAACACCGCGTAGCGGTCATCGCCCAGCGTACGGCGGATTTCGGCATCGATCTCCCCCTGCGCCTGTTGGGTGGCACGGCGCACCTCGCGGGCGCCGGCTCCGGGCACGGCGCCGCGGCTGGTCACCATCATCACATCGAGGGCGGAGTTCTGTTTCTCGATCAACAGTCCGCGTAGCATATCAAGCTCCTCCGCGGAGAGCTGCAGCTGGCTGAAAAGCGGGGCGTAGCGGTTGTCCAGCATGGTGCGCTGATGCGACACCAGCGCGCGCAAGAACTGCGGATTCTCCAACAGCGCCGCCAAGCTGGCGGTGCGTGCGTGGTCCTGGTGCTCATCGGCACCTTGGCCTCCCACCCGGCTGACCGTGGGCAACGTGCGCCAGTCCTCGGGCACCCCCGCCCGGGCCCCGGAAATTTCGTCAACCCTCGCTCCCTCAACCGGCGAGGCGGGGGCGACCGTGGCGACCGGTTCGCCGATCTGTCGGAGCGAGCGGATGAGGGCATGCTGCTGGTGCACCAGCAAACCCAGCGCGACCACGCCCAGGGCGAGTCCGGCGAAGAGAAAGTTGCGGATTCCATTCATCGGGTAGAAGGGATGGGAGAAGGTGTAGTCCGGACGGGCCTTGGGTCGCGGAAAATATCCCAACTGTTCCACCTCATTAGGCACATTTTAGAACATATTCGGCCGTGCAACCGGTTGGAGAGAAGTGTCGGTCAGTTAAACCGGTTTAACCCGTCATTGTTAGCCTCGATGGCTTGTTCAACCGGCCTGTTCGTAAGCCGCGGCCAGCCAGGCGATCACCTCGGCATCGATGTCCTGCGCCGAAGCCAGTCGCACCCGATGCGACACCATCGCGTTGAAACTGCCGCTGGCCTCAAGACGGCCGGCCGGCGCCGTGCCTTTCAGGTTGATGCCAAGGTCGACCCGCGTCGCGGTGCTGGGTTGCACGAGGGCAAATTGCTTCTTTCGGCGCAGGCTGACGCAGGTCTTCTTCGGCGCGATTTCGACATCCGTCCCAAGTTGCTTGGCGGCGGCCACCACGGCATCGTGGATGGGCCGCAACCCCGCCTTCTTGCCCGCGTATTGAGCAGTCACCAGATCATCCTCGCCGACCGGTCCCCCCGCGACGGCTTCCTTGAGTTTGTGGGCCACGAGATTGGCGTAGCCGTGGCCAATACCGTGGGTGGTCTTGAGGTGCTTGACGATTTCGCCGTGCTTCTCGGTGCCGGCGGCGCGGGCGCGATCGAGCCATTCACTCCAGGCCACCCCCGTGTTGGCCTCGAGGTTGGCGATCATGGTGAGAACTTGGTCGTCGGGTGATGCAGGCATGGGAAGCAGGTGGGAGACGGAAGGGGTAAGGGTTAGGATATCTTGCGATCAAAGGGCCAGTTCTCGGTCCGGCAGACCTTGGGGGTCATGAAGCCGAAGAGTCCGATCATACCCAGGAAGAGACGGTGCTTCAGGGGTGGCTTGCCCTGTTCCACGCACCCCTTGATCGACTCCGTGATAAACGGGCCACCCGACATCATGTAGCCCTCCGACTTCGTGCCGGCCGGGACGTCTTCGAGCAGCAGGAGGAGCTCGGTGCCGCCGTCCTTCTCGGCCAGCTCATAGGTCACCTTGCTCGGCGGGTCGTTCAGTTGCGTGAACATCATGGTGTGGGCAAAGCGGTGGGGAGGCTCGACCGTCAGAATGTCACCGACCACCGCGGTGTATTTGCCGTCCGGAGACCGCATGCGGAGGGCGGAGCCGGGGGCGAGGCTCGGCACGTGCATCACCGAGTTATAGAAGAACGGGAGGACTTCACCTTCGCGGGTGATGGCTTCCCAGACGCGTGCGACCGGCGCTTCAATGTGGATCTTGAAGACCGCTTTTTTGAGTTAACTCATGACTTGATGGTGGGTGTGCGGAGGGACTGCGTTTGGCCGGAACGAGGCCCTCGAGCTGGTATTTGAGGTCCATGACCCGCCCGGCCCAGAAATCACCGTAGTCCGTCGACCAGCGGTCGTGGATCAATTGCAGCGGCACGGCGTTGAAGTAGAGTTGGCGCATCCGGCCGACCTTGCGCGACACGACCAGGTCGGCCGACTCGAGCACGGCTAGGTGTTTCATCACCCCGATGCGCGACATGTCGAAATACTTGGTCACGTCGTTCACCGTCGCACCCGGCAGGCGCTTGATGACGTCGAGGATCCGTCGCCGCGCCGCACTGGCGAGGGCGTGAAAAACGGCGTCCTGACTGATCTCGTTCAACATTATGTAACCATATGGTTACCTTTTATTCACTTGGTCAACCTCGATTTTCAAAACCTCGCGTCGTTGCCTTGCTCCGAGGCACCTCTCACGCTGCCGCTCCCAATGAAAGCCGACCCCGCGATCAACGTCCCCACTGCTTATCTGGCTACTCCGCTCGCGGATCGGCCGGCCGCGCGGGCTCGGTTGCATCGCGCCGTTAGCCACGCTGCTCAAGAGCTGAAGCCCGACATCCGCTACGGCATGATCGCAGGCTGATTACACTCGCTCTGCCTTAGCATGTCACGCCTCCGCCCCACCCTTCGGCAACGCCTCGCCCGCCTGTCTCCTTTCGGCATCGGCCACACCAAGCCGAAGCACTTCCGCGACATGCTCAAGGTCGGGTGGGCCAACCGCGACAACCTGCCCTATGCGTGGAAGATCCTTTCCCACGGCGTCTGTGACGGGTGCGCCCTGGGCGTGGCCGGCTTCCACGATTGGACGATCAAGGGCACGCATCTCTGCATGACGCGGCTCAATCTGCTGCGGCTTAACACCATGCCCGCCATGGCAGCAGACGCACTGGCCGACGTCGCCACGCTTCGGGGGACCGACAACCGCACGCTCCGCGAACTGGGCCGGCTCGCCCATCCTCTGCGCCGGCGGCGCGGTGAAGCGGGCTTCACCCGCATTACCTGGGACGACGCCCTCGCTGCCATGGGTGCCCGGATTCGGGCGACCGATCCGCGGCGGCTGGCCTTTTTCGTCACCTCCCGCGGGGTCACCAACGAGGTCTACTACCTCGCGCAGAAGGCGGCCCGCTTTCTCGGCACCAACCACGTCGACAACGCCGCCCGGCTCTGCCACTCGCCCTCGACCGCCGCGATGAAACAGACCCTCGGTGTTTCCGCCTCGACCTGTTCCTACGCCGACTGGTTCGGGACCGACGTGATCGTGTTCTTCGGTTCCAACCCGGCCAACGATCAGCCCGTATCCACCAAATACCTTCACCTGGCCAAGCAACAGGGCACGAAGGTCATTCTCGTAAACCCCTACCTCGAGCCCGGGATGGAGCGCTACTGGGTGCCGTCCAATCTCGACAGTGCGCTCTTCGGCACCGACCTGGTGGACGACTGGTTCGCCGTCTCGCAGGGCGGCGACATCGCCTTCCTCTACGGCGTCATCAAGCACCTCGACGCCGCGGGGCTGACCAATGAGTCCTTCCTGACTGAACACACTGCGGGCTGGGCGGACGTGGTGGCCCGCGCCCGCGCGCTCGCCTGGCCGTTGCTGGAGGCCGCCGCCGGCCTGCCCGCTGGTCGGATGACGGCCTTCGCGGAGCTGATCGGCCGCGCCCGGACCGGGGTGTTCGTCTGGTCGATGGGCATCACCCAACATCCTTGGGGGGCCGACGGGGTGCGCATGATCCTCAATACCGCCCTCGCGCGCGGGTGGCTCGGTCGGGACAAGTGCGGCGTCATGCCGATTCGCGGTCACTCTTCGGTGCAGGGCGGGGCCGAGATGGGCGCCTACGCCACGGCCTTTCCCGGCGGTTTGGCCGTCAACGAGCAGAACGCCGCCGCGCTCGGCGCGCAGTATGGCTTTGAGGTCCCCGCCTGGAACGGTCTCGCCGCAACGGAGATGGTGGAGGCGGCCCATCGGGGGGAGCTCGATGTGTTTTACGTCATCGGGGGCAACTTCCTGCGCACCCTGCCCGATCCCGCCTACGTGGCGGCGGCGCTGGAGCGCGTGCCGTTGCGAATTCATCAGGACATCATTGTCACCGACCAGATGCTGCTCGACCCGGCCGACGAAGTCATCCTCCTCCCGGCCAAGACCCGTTACGAACAGGACGACGGCGGCACCGAAACCAGCACCGAGCGGCGCGTCATGTTCACGCCGGAGCTCCCCCGCCAGGTGGGCGAGGCCCGCGCGGAGTGGAAAATCCTGCGCGACGTGGCCGTGGCGGCGTATCCGGAGCGCGAACACCTCTTCGGCTGCACCACCGGCCAGGTGGTGCGCGAGGAAATCGCCCGGGTGGTGCCGTTCTACGACGGCGTGCAGCACCTGCGGACGACCGGCGACGCGTTTCAATACATGGGTCCGCACCTGTGTGCCCAGGGCGTCTGTCCGACCGCGGATGGTCGCGCCCACCTGAGCGCCGTCGAGCTGCCGCCCACCGCCGACCGACCCGCGGGGTGGTTCCACGTTTCCACCCGCCGCGGCAAGCAATTCAACACCCTCATCTATGCCGAGGTCGATCCCCTCAACAACGCGCCGCGCGACGCGGTGTTGATGAATGACGAGGACGCGGCCGCCCGGCACTTGAAACAGGGCGATCGGGTGGTGCTGCGCAACCGCCATGGCATTTACGAGGCGCGCGTGCATATCGCCCCCCTCGCCCGCGGCAACCTCCAGATCCACTGGCCCGAGGGCAACCACCTCATCGACCGCACCCGCAAGGACGCCGGGGGCGGCGTGCCCGATTACAACGCATTGGTGGAGCTCGAAGTCCCGGCCCACGCGACAAAATGAGCGACTCCCCGCGCACATCGGCCGAAGTCATCCGTCCCATTGAACGACGGGTCGCCGGGACGGAACCCATTCAGGTCAGCGACACGCTGGCCGTGGAGGAGCCGTTGGAGATCCGGGTCGAAGGGCGTTCCGTCGCACTCACGATGCGTACGCCGGGCGACGGCCAGGATGCCGAACTGGCGCTGGGATTCCTGCGCACGGAGGGCGTGCTGGCGTCCATTGACGATGTGCTCGACCTCGATGCCTGCACCCCGGCCGACGGCGGACCCGGCAACATCCTTGATGTGCGGCTCCGCCACCCGGAACGCGTCGATCTCGACCGGCTCTCCCGCCACGTGTTCACCGCGTCGTCGTGCGGTTTGTGCGGCAAGGCCACGATCGAATCAGTGCGCCATCGCTGCCCCGAGCGCCTCACGCCACCGGCAGTGGACAGCGCCACCTTGCTGGCACTGCCTGCCGCGTTGCAGGCCCGCCAAGCCACGTTTCAAGCCACCGGCGGACTGCACGCCGCGGCGTTGTTTGATCCGAAGGACGGACAACTCCTGGTGGTGCGGGAGGACGTCGGTCGCCACAACGCGGTCGACAAAGTCCTGGGCCGAGCCCTGCTCGATCGACGCGGCGACCTGCCCTCGCTCGGGCTGCTCGTTTCCGGTCGCATCGCGTTCGAGATCGCGCAGAAGGCGCTGACGGCCGGGATTGGGTTGATCGCCGGCGTGTCCGCTCCCACCAGCCTCGCGGTCGAGCTGGCCCATGCGTCCGGACAAATCCTGGTCGGCTTCCTCCGCCCCGACCGTTTCAACGTCTACGCCGGAAAACTGACGTGAGCCCCGTGCCCATAGTCGCGGTCGTGCTCGCCGGCGGACTATCCCGCCGCATGGGCAGCGACAAGGCCTGGCTGGCCGCGCCGGGCACCCAAGTCCCCCTGGTCCTGCACCAGCTGGCGCTGTTGCGAAAACTCAAGCCAGCCGCGCTCTTCGTATCCGCCCGCGCCGGGCAGGCATTGCCAGCACTGCCCGAGGATGTGCGACGCCTCGACGACGACGGGACGGCCGGCCCACTCGGCGGCATTCAACGCTCGCTGCAAGCCGCCGGCTCCCGCCATCTGCTGGTGGTGGCCGTCGATTTGCCCCAGCTCGATGAAGGCTGCCTGCGTCGATTGCTCACCGCCTGTACCGGCACCCGCGGCGCGGTGGCGGGCACCCTGAATGGACTTGAACCCCTGGTCGCCATCTTCCCCCCTGCCCTCAAGGTGCATGTCGACCAGGCATGCGCCACCGGACGACTGGGGCTGCGGGCACTGCTGGTCCGCCCGGAAGTAGCCAAGCTTGTCACTGCCGTCGAGTTTGCGGACACTGCCCGCTTCACCAACTGGAACCACCCGACCCCGCCCTAGCCATGCTTGCCACCCTTGTCATGACGGTCATCGGCCCGGATCGCACCGGGCTCGTCGCCGATTTTGCCCGCACCGTCGCCGACCAAGGCGGCAACTGGCTCGAGAGCCGCATGTCCCACCTCGGCGGCCAGTTTGCCGGCCTGATGAGCGTGGCGATCGACGAAACCAAGGTGGCCGACCTCCGCGCGGCCCTCGAGACCCTCGCGGTCAACGGTTACCACGTCACGATCCAAGACAGCGGTGCGACCGCCGCTCCGATCGAGGGCACGCTGGCGAGCGTCGATCTCGTCGGCCAGGATCGGCCGGGACTGCTGCGCGAGATCACCGGCGTTTTTGCCAAACACGGTCTCAATGTCGAGGAGCTCAGCAGCGAGCTGGGCGACGCGCCGCAGGAGGGCGGCACGCTTTTCCGCGCCAGTGCGACCTTGCTCGTACCGGCCCAGGTCGACCTCAACGCCGTCGGCGATGACTTGGAACGCATCGCCAACGACCTGATGGTCGATATTCAACTCGCGCCGGCGGACTGACCGTGGGAGGCCACGGGCACCGGTGACCGGCACCCGCGCCAGGCCCGGTCAGGGAATCTCGTAGACCTCGATCAGCGCGTTACCGACCTGGGTGCCCTTGCGCACGACCGACACGGTGTAGTTGCCGGCCGGCAGCGTCACGAGCACGGAGGCGTCGGCACTGCCCGCGACCAACGGGAAGGCACCGGCGAGGGCGGCGGCGGCCTCGGTCTGCGCCGAGTCGCCTTCGTCCTGCCAATCGTCGTTTTCAAGCACTTCGCCCAGTGGCTCGAGCCCGCTGGCGCTGACCAGGCGGTTCACCTTCAGGGTCGGGTCGGCCAGCGCCTCGATGCCCGGAGCCACGGTCGTCAGTGACGGACCCACGGCGCGGAGCAGCACTTTCTTCGGCACGTTGCCGGAAATCGAGAACCCGGCGGTCAGGCCGGTGTTGGCGTTGTCGATTCGCTTGAGCGCGGAAAGGTTGACGAGCCGGCCACCGGTGGTGGCGGACGGGTCCGTGGCGTAGGCCTCCATGATGGCGGTGCCCGCGGTGGTGCCGGTGGCGGAGAGCACGGCGGTGTAACTGCCCGAGGTCATCGCCCGCAACACGGCGGCGTCATCGGTCGAGGCGAAGGCAAAGGCGCCCACCTCGGCGGCCGCGGCGGCAATGGCGGTGTCGTTGGCCCAGCCGGCGTTGGTCTCGAGGGGCGTGGTGCTGTTGCCGGCCTGGAAGAGGCTGATCGAAAGGTCGTTTTGCACATTGCCCAGGTTGAAGGGCGGCTGGGCCAGCGTCGGCCCCATGCCCCGGATCAGCATGGTCTTGTCACCGCCATCGATGACGAAGCCGACCGTAAGCGAGGTACCGGGGCTGATCGTGGTGTTGACCGACTCGTTCACGATGCGACCGGGATTGGGCGTGGCGACCTGCAGGTAGGCGGTCCGGCTGGTGCGCGTCGTCTCGGTCCCGTTGACCACGACATGATAGGCGCCGTTTTGCGCGGCACTCAGGGACGTGAGGGCCAGCGAGGCCGAGGTCGCCCCCGAGATGGCGGTGCCATTGCGATACCATTGGTACGTCAGTGCCTGATCGCTGGAGGCGGCCACGGAGAACGTGGTGTTGCCTCCTGCCGCTACGGTCTGACTGACCGGCTGGGTCGTGAGCATGATCGGGGAGCCGACCGAAACATCGAATTGCTGCGTGAGCTCGTAGCCACGGATGTCACTGGCTACGACCGTGACCACAGCGGTGCCCGTGATCCCGGGATCAAGGATCAGATTACGACCGGAGATCGAGGCGCCCACCACGGCCGGGTTGTCCGACGAGGCGGTGAAAGTCAGCGCACCGGGCCCACCCGGGGTCGTCGGGTAGTGCGGTACCATCGCGATATTGGTGATGTTGATGAAATTGTCCTTGGTCGGCAGGCCGTCCGACGTCTCGTAGTCGACCAACGGCAGTTCCTCAAAGGCGCCCCCAAAAACCTGGGTGCCGTTGAATACATCCACCTCGGCCATGGCATCGACCACGTCCATGCCGGAGCTGAGCACGCCGCCGAAGACGGTGTAGCCGATCTGCCCGGCGAGAATGTCGCTGCCCAGAATCTCCGTGTTGTCGAGCACGTTGAAATACCAGCCCGTGGTGGCGCTGTCCGGATCAGAGGTGCGCGCCGCCGCCAGCGTACCGCGCAGGTTGAACTGCCGGTATTCCAGCCGCACGGGCGCATGGGCCGCGAGTTGCGCCGGGGGGATGCCATTGGTGAAACCGCCGCCCTGGACGATGGCGCGGGTCTCCTGGTCCTCGAAGTAGGCGGTGCGATGGATGATCGTCTCATCGTAGCGCCCTTCATTCACGTAGGTCTTGAAGTTGACCACGTGGTTGGGCGCCCAGTCGGAGCGCAGCTCCACATCGAACACCCCGAGCGAGGTGGTGAACCGGGCCACCTCACCGTTGACCCCGTTCTCAATGAGAAACCGAAAATACCCGCTCAGATCGATGGACGTATTGGCACCGGCCACGGCCAGTTCCTGATCGGCAATCTCGTTGTAGATTTCCGGCCGGGGCGGCTCCTGCGCGAGCAGGGCGGTGGCGCCGACCAAACTGAGGAAAGTGGGAAGGATAGTCGCAAAACGGGGTTTCATCTGGAGTAAGAGACCACGCTTGCCGCCAAAGGTGCCGCCGCCAAGCCAGCATTTCACGCCGGCCGGGCGACGAAACGGGAATCAAAGATCGAGATCGTAGGCCTCGACCAGCACCACGCCGGTGCCACCGTCGGCGCCGCTGACCACGGCGGTGTAGCCACCGGGGGGCAGCGTGACCACCAATGCGGCGTCCTTGCTGGCGTCGTCGGAAAGTCCGAAGGCCCCCGAGATGGCAAAGGCGGTTTTGAGCTCCGTGGTCCCTCCCCAATTGTCGTTGCGGGCGATCTCGATGTCGGTGTTCAGCGGCACCACCACGAGCTGCGGATCCGCCATGGTGTTGGGTACGCCAAACGAGCCCAGCTGCGGGCCGATCACCCGCAGGAGGATGCGCTTGGGCCCCGGCCCGCCGATCACAAAGCCGGGCACCAGGGCGTTGATACCAGTGCCGGAGAACCCCTGCGTGGACAGGTTGATCAACTTCACGTCGGTCGACGCATCAGTGTCGTAGACTTCGGCGATCGCGATGCCGCCTTGCCCCGTCTGGGCGGAGCCGATTCGGACGGTGTAGCCCCGACTGCCATTGGTGTAGGGCACCGGTAGGGATGCCAAGGAGGAGGCATCGGCCGAGTTCTCCGCCAAGGCGAACCCGCCTACCGCCGCCGTGGCCGTGCGCAACGCGGCGGCATTGGCGGCGGCGTTCCAATTGTCGTTGGACGTGACCACATCGGACGAGCCCTGCGGGATGATGTTCATCTGCGGATCAGCCAGCGCTCCGGGTACGCCGAAGACAGTCAATTGCGGTCCCACCGCGCGCACCACCAACTCCTTGTCACCCGTGCCGGACAACACGAAGCCGGGAGTCAGAAACCCGCCCACCGCCACCGGCCCACGGGTCGAGAGATTGAGCAGGCGGCTCGATCCGACACTGACGGTCAGGATCGCCGGGGTCGTGTCGGTGGAGCCGCTCGCGTTGGTCACCCGCGCCACGTAAAAACCCATGTCCCCCGCCTGCACATTGCTGAGGCTCAGTGTCGCCGCGGTCTCGCCGGACAACGCGGTGGGGTCCGCCACTCCGGGCACGTATTTGAGCCACTGGTAGGTGAACGGACCCGTGCCGGTGGCCGTGACGGAAAGACTGGTGTTGGCCCCGGGGGCGAGGTGCCGCGAGGGCGGCGGGGCGCTGATCACCGGGGTGGACGATGCCGGCTGCACAGTGAGGGCCACGGCCGAACTCGTGACGCTGCCCGCGGCGTTGGTAACAACCACGGAATAGTTGCCCGCATCGGCGGCGGTCACACTGCTGATCGTGAAAGTCGCCGCCGTGGCCCCGCTGATGGCGGTGCCGTTGCGACGCCATTGGAAGGTCGGGGTCGGATCGCCGGTGGCGGCGACCGAAAAGCTCACACTCGTCCCCGCCGTCGCGGTGCGGGCTGTCGGTTGGGTCGTGATGGCCGGTGCCGTGCCGGCCGCCGCGGCGACTTCGATCGTGTAGCGAAAGGTGGGCCTGCCACCGAGGTCGGTCTTGTTGGGGCCCTTCCACGCCCGTATATCCATGCTGAAGGTGCCGGCAGTCGTGGGCGTGCCGGTGAAGGCCAGCGCCGCGGCATTGACCGTGTCGCCGACTAATCCGGAGATTGTGATGCCCGGTGGAATCGAGCCCTTGATTTCATAGGAAGCCGCCACGGCGGGCGCACCCGTGATGGCCACTGCGGCGGCGAACGACACCCCGACTTGGGCCGAGGCCGGATTGTTGGCCGAATCCGGGGCAGGATTGATCTCGGTGGCACCAGCCACGGTTTGCACCGCCCCCATCGCTGCTGCCCCGGCGAAGATACCCTTGAGCACCGTGCCGGCTGAACTACTGATGACGTATTCCGTCGTGACGACGGCACGGATGACGGGCAGGCGCTGCAGGAGCGCGAGGAGGGTAACGGTCGGAAGGTGCAGCCAACGCAACCGGTGGATGTGCAGGGTCAGGGCAGTCATGTGGGGGAAAGCAGTATCTCAGTTGCAGCCACAACCACTGCCGCCCACCCCCCGCCCACCCGAGGAGGCCT